>Ga0157364_1001111_pt1 | contig 21843 bp, 8 predicted proteins | sample AttsexASBM2_FD_111476 | JGI IMG/M metagenome (GOLD analysis project Ga0157364, IMG submission 111476) | Fungus gardens microbial communities from leaf cutter ant in Ribeirão Preto, State of São Paulo, Brazil - Atta sexdens ASBM2 | ecosystem: Host-associated > Fungi > Mycelium > Unclassified ...
AATAAAAAATCTGTCTTACTAACTTCAATTTAAAAATGACTATATAAATGAGGCCATGAATATGAAGCAGATTGACATTTCTATAAAATAAAAATTTATTAGGGTTATGGTGTTTTTGAGGAAATTCTGAATATACCTAACATAAAAATTAACTGAGAATATTGACTTGCAAAAAAATATTTTACTGCTCCAGTTAGAATTATCACTATTTTTGTATCTGATAGAAAATTCGGAAAATTATGTATCATACGCATAATTTATAGCACAAATCTAAATTCTATTTTTGTCATCTATATGATTAGATACATATTCAATATCGCAGTACTTGCTAGAAATTTATCTATTTTAGCTCATTTTTATATGTTCTGAATATCTAAGAATTTGTAAGGAATATATAGATTTTAAATTTAATATTTTTTTTTATATCTCATTTAATATTTAATATCTCCTTTGATTAGGTTGTTCAAACATATATGTTGCCAATTGGCAAGCATACAAACATCTATAAGGCGGGCAAGCTAAACTAATTTTGCATAATAGCAAAAACGCAACTAATACGTTCGTTAGCAGAGTAAGTGACCCGTGGAACATGCAGCATCCTGGCGAAAGTCGAAACGCTTCTGTTTCATATATCCAACACGCAATTAGGCTAATAGAGATGTAATTGAAGCAAGAGAATATCAAATCCTACCCATTTATTTACAAGCTATTTCGCATGTACATTGTTAGGCTCATTAAGCAATCAATTTTTTGAAACTAGTTTTAGTTAAAAAATTTTATTCTCGTTTATACTTTTCAGTGAAAGCTTAATTATTTAAATATATTTTAATATATTTTAATAAAACAGGATTATAATATAATTTGATTTTTAAATAAGAATTACTTTATAACATACAAAACCTGTTATATGAAAGTTATAATTATTAATTACATTGATAAGTTAATTCATCAATGTTTCTCTCTAATAAATTTAAATTTAATATTTATTACTAAAATTGAGATGGGAATTTTCTAGTATTCAATATTATGTGTCTCTATATATGAAATTGTAATTGAAGTGAATCTTAAAAAAGAAATTACCGAATGTGAATTTTAAAAAGAAAAAAAGTCTTTCATTCTAAATTATAGGCTATGCAATCTTTTTTAAAATATCATCAATAATTTACATCACAATATCAAATAGATTCGACATCAATGCAAATGAGAATATTATTTTAAGGATGCTATTAAGAAAAGATTCTAATTATGAAAAAATTAAATAACATTAAACTATTGCTTTATTCGATATTGTATATAAATCTCTAAACTTCTATTTTTATGGCGTAAAGTAATTGATAAATAAATATGTATATTTATATAATCTAAAAATAAAACAATTTTTCTTTTCTATTCTATTAATGGAATATCGATCTGGTAAGAATTTGTATAAGCGGCTCCCATGTGAATACGTGCAGAAATTGCTTCACGGATTGCCAGACCTCCCATGTGCGAGTAAATTAAGCGCGCACTGTGAACATGTCCTCCGCAGTGACGATTGGTGCATGCAGCGTTAGGGTTTCAAACAAGTTTACGGTTTAAGGCCGCCATGGAAGTGTGGTTCAACAATCACGAAGGTGGGAAGAGTCGGGGGAAACATGAGAATATGAGTTCATTGTTGGCCACGTAGACCGTAGAAATGCATATAAGGATTGCACCTTATCCCCCACCTCCGTTGTCAGTATAATGTGCGCCTATTGTTACATTCGCTTCCTCATAACGTCATGTGTACATGAACATAGGATACGTATCATTATTTTTATTGCATTCCTTTTGCCGTCTACGCCTAGCATGATACGAGCCCACGCGAGGCTGTCCGACATGATGCCAAGTGCCTCCTCTCGATGTCGTCCTCGCGTCTCATCTCGATTTCAACGTGCCTATTCGTTTGTTCGTTCGGGTACGTATTCTGTATACGATCGCATTTTTTATTCCGGATCATTATTATTCAAACTACTTGGCGTACAACATAATCAAACTTTATCTGGAATACGGATTCGATGTCGCATTAACGCAACTCTAGAGGGTGCATTCAATACATTCAGAGATACCGAGTATCAGTAAAATAAGGAAAGACGGCTATAGAAGTCGGAGGTTTTGAGAAATTGCGATCTCTCGTAACGCGCCACGACCTGACTAATTCATTCTGACGAGTAATTCTCGTAAGAATATGAAGAAGTATGACTCTTTACTAAGAATGCCGGCATTGTCATTCTATTTGTAATATTCTTGTTATCCTTACAAAAACTTTATAATTGGCTATATAAAATATGTTATAAGAAAATATTCGTATGTACTATAATGAAAATGCTGAAGAATACTTGATACTTTAATGACTATCTTTCTAGAAGTCATTATATTACAATGGAAGATTATAAAAATCGTATGTTAAAATATAAAAAATATACATATTGTTTATATTTCAATATATTATATTTAATATAAAGGATGGTGAATCATTGCGGGCAAAATATTCGCAAAAAATTAATGAACATGTTTATTCAGAGTTTACAAGCTTTCGCCTACCTTCCTTTGACTCGCATTTTTGTCAACAATATTAGGTTACGAAAGAATCCGTGCTCTTTTAAATCTTATAATATCAAATATAATTAAGTAATAACACATTTACATTAATTACAATTTCTGCATTACGGATTTTTAATTTAATTTTGTTAAGATATTTTTTTAATTAAAATATTATTAATATGTGTAAAATATATAAAAGACATTGTTTCCTGAAATTTTAAAAATCTCTTACATATATTAAATATCTCATTATACGTAATGTGTAGAGAGAAACAAAATTTTAATATCAACATAAAGATCTTTTCCCAAAAAGATATCAAAACCTATTCAAAATTTATAATATTCAAGACATGGAATAATTTTGAAATATTTTTTAAATAAAATAAAATGAATAAGTTTTATATATATGCAGCTATAACTTCAATTTAAACTGTACATTTATCTGAGAAATATGGCCTAGGTTCTCCCAAGTCCCATTAAATTGGAAAACGATATGGTGGTAATCTCGCCACCAGTTTCAAGATAGTACCCACTTCGAGAGAGCCGCGATATCAGTTCTGTGTGACTAGAATCAGTTTGCCCGGGATTCCTAGCGCCCGCGGCCAGTTGCATTACGAGAAGCTTCCAAGACGGTTCACGATACATCGGATACCGCGGCGGTATATCGACGAATTCACCACGCTCGGAGAGTTTGAAATCGACAAATTTCGCCGACGCCGCCGCGCCGCCCTGATTCACTTCCTCCACCCCGGTAATGTAAGAGAGAAGCCCGAGCCGTATCCTCTCGAAGAGCAAGTAAATCACAGCCGTACACAAACATGCCGCACATACTTCTAAAGTTAAAGCTTGCCGAACGGGGTTTCGAGCGAACCGGAGCGAAGGATGATGTCGACGGGTGGAAGCGTCGATGCGCGAACGAGAAGACAACGTGAAATTGGAAAATCCATTGTGGCACATCCCCATCCAAGCACGCATACATACACATCCACGCGTGTCACGTTTCAAATCATGTATTGTATACGTGTGAAAATTTGTTATACAAACATACATGACACATAAATATATATGCATAATTCGTAATGTAGTCACAAACTCAATGCAACTCGTACGATTTGTTTATATATATATATATATATATATATATATATATATATACACACACATTTCTTGCTTTTTACTAAAAATAAACATTCCATTATCGATAAGATATTTAAAAAATCAAGATATATAAAATGCATGCGCATATTAATAACTTTGACCTTTGTCTGGAATTTTTATTTCCGAATTCATTGTCTTAGAAACATTTATATCTTTACAATTCAATGAAGAATACGTCATAGTCAAAGATAAGTGTGCGTTGCATTTCTGATTTTCGCATTTAATTTGGTTATTAATACGGCCAAAGATAGCCTCTAGGTATTTGAAAGAGGTCATTTATCTTCGTTGCTCGCTATTTCAAGACACTATTTCGACGGCGGAGTTAAGATGATGGAAAGTTTCGAACCAAAGGCCATTAAAAAGTTAGCGAATCTTGATAGGAAATGTTTACGTCCATAGACGGACGAATAAAGTAGTAAATGTATTCCACTGCTTTTCCTTCTGTTTTGGATATTATTCGCAACTGATTTTTTTTTTTAAGATAAATTCGAGAAGAGACGGTTGCTACAATAGTTTCTAACTTTCAGCATTAAAATTGATTTATTTCAACAACGTTTCTCAACTATAAAGTTATTTTCTTACACTATTGTTGAAATGTTCTTCACTATTTCTTACATATCATATACGATAAAAGACATAACATGACTATGTATATTCATGCTTTTTCATGCGCAAATATAAATAAATGGCATCTCGGTGACTTTACACCTTTTCTCCAGTCGAAAAATATTTCAGTCCCAAAGAAAAATGAAAAAAGAGAGAGAGGATTGACGATAGTTTTGGAAGGATATCGCGCACGGTCGAGTTTCCTTGCTTATTTTCTCGAGGCAAATTCAACGGCGCGCGGACGACGTCAGAGATACGCGACGGGCGGTCGTACGCAAAGCAACGCATATCCGCTTTTCCGCACCGCCGATTTATTCGCAGCTCAACGGCAAAGCCACTTCGATCCATTCGACGGTAAAGACCTTGCTCGACCGTCCTCGTATTTGTAGACGTCTCCACGTCGTCTGTACTCCATGGACCTCGTATTCCCGTGCGACAACGCGTTACACAGCTGAGAGCGGGTGAATACGGGAAATTCATATTTGCATGTACGTGCCACTGTGAGAAAGGCAAGATGCTTGGAACTTATATATACAGTTAGGATGTATTTTCGCACAACCCTCCCCCCCCCCTCTCCCCAAATCTTAAATATACTTCTTGAAAGTTTACGTAAGTAATTGCACACTGCGCAAGGAAAGTTGAGAGGATAAACCATTTATGAGACGTTTTACGTGAATTATTTCTCAAAATACTATCAAACCGACCAAAATTCAACATCAAATATTAATTAGATTATAATCCAAATTTATCACCATATACTACTATTTGCACTTTATAATAATCTTGCTCTGCAATTTTTAACGATTGTAAATATTTTTTTCCGTAAATAGTATCGATTATTAAACTATCGATTTGAGAGAATAGTTTTAAAAAACGCGAAATACAAGTTAACTCGCGAAATATGTTTTATTATTCCTTGTGAATGCACCTGCTACGTACTCATACAAGAGACTCATAAATGTCGATAACATAGTGAGTGTGTAATAAAGAGAATAAAGTATTACCTATGTAGCATCATGGGAACTTGCACCTAATGCTTGAAAATAAATGCAGATTGACTAGTACCATACAATGAAAGATGGAGATAGATGTTTCATTATTACCTGGAATTATTACTGGAACACATTTTCTTACGGCAAGACAATGGTGTGATACGAAAACGCAACATTCCGGAGAAGGTTTTGATGCAACTATATGCATAAGCGATTAAATTACAAATATTGCATAATCATTTTTCATTAGAGGCATTCACATGAAAGAAAGTTAATCGCTGGCAACGTACGAGGGAAATTTCAATTGTAAATCGAATAGATAATACCTAAAACATTATACATAACGGAATCGCGAAGTGTAAAAGTTAAAAATATGAAAAAGCAATCTGGTGAAACTGGGTGATCTTACGATGTAAGTCAATCTAAAAAAAAAAAAAAAACGTTTTCTTTCAAAAATGCTTGAATGGAATAGGTATTCTTGTATATTCGCTTTGAACTTTTACATTTGGATTCTAGCGTGTTTGGAGACTCCAAACAATTCGACCTAACTTGAGTAGCTCTATAGAATATTCAATGGCTACGAAATATCTTCAAGTAACATACAATCAATACGTTTCAAGAAATTTCAATTTATAGCAATTTTTATTAAAACATTTTATTAGTGAATACGGCGAACAGATTATAATTCTCAATTGTTCATAAATCCCTTAAAAGCTTTGACTAAAAAACCGTAAACGCTATATTAATAGGAACAATTTCAAAAAGATATTACTATTATCAAATGCAAAAATATAGTATAAAACATTTTTGTACCGCACAAGTATATTAATTTACATATTTTACGCGCAGTGAATGAAACAATAGTGCGTACTTTCAATTCACTCTCGTACAATGTATATCTGCAGTGACCAAATTAATACACCAATTGCGTCGATTGTGTGGGCATTGTTGTTCTCTAGAAACTATCACAGCACGTATTGATATTTTACAATTGTTGTTAACCAATAGTGTATTTATTTTAATCGCGCTTATCCTAGAATTAAATTGCTTTTTTAGATGTTTCCGAACCGATTATTTTAATATAAATTAAATTGTGTCGGGAGAGCGCATTTAGGAATAAGCAGAATAGAGTATTTGCTCATGAAGATAAATTTGACAATATGTATTTTTTAAATCTTTTTCATTAATTTCTGTTTTTAAAATACTTAATCATACTGTGTAAATAATTTAATTTCTTCCAAGAGTGGCGTTGTAAAAGGGAATATAAGGATAAATAAATTGAGAAAGACGAGAGGGAGGAAAATTCTTGTATGCGTGTAAGCGGCAGCATTGCAAACCCGTCCTTGTCCAAGAGAAAAAAATTGTGTGTAATTTTGCCTTGCGGCGTACATCAAAATAAATGAGATTTTTCTCGCATGTCATAACTCGCGTCCGATGAATTACGTTTGTAAAACCCGTTTGTCACACAAACTTTTCTTTTGCTTCTATTTCACAAATACATAATAATATAAGTTAAATTAAACTCTGCGACAAATATGAATCTTATGTCAATTAGTTAAATTTTAAAATAAATACAAAATAATATGTGTAGAAAAAATTCAAGAGAAAAAATCCAAAAAAAAAATAAATTACATGTGTGATATAATGATGATTTATCGTGAAAATACATAAATTTTGTCACTAAATTAAAATTAATTTTTCTTTAATAAAATATGAAAATATTAATAATACCATATATATAATCCTAAAAGCACTGTTGTAAATTAATTGAAAATGCACGACTGTTTGTAAATTAATTTTTTCATATAAATAGTATTATTCACAAATTAAATACTATTGTGTAATTGTTTATAAAAATCTAAAACATAAGAAACTTTCATTTCAAAAAATTGTTTAAAAAATTGCTAAGATTTATAAGAAATTATTTGATGTTTTGAAGAAAAGTAGACACTAATAATTCATATTATACAATTTAACCCAAGCATTACTGAGATTACATCTTAAATTAATTGAAATCGTTCTTGAGAGAAACAAGAAAAACGTAACAATTATATCAAAATAAATAAGAATTCATTCAATGCATTAGATAATGATGGATTTCCTTTAACTACGAATTTTTTGATTAATTTTTTGGCAAAAAAAAACGTGAATAAAGTTCTATTACATTTATATCTTTAGTACTATTTTATTTCAAGATATTGAAAAAAAAACGATAAATCTTGTTTTATTAATAAAATTTATTCATGACAAACAATATATTAAAAAACATAAATTCCAATGTGCAAATAATTTTTTAAAGGTATAATAAAATATACAGAAAAGTTAGTTGTGACTTAATAATAATTATTCAAGCTAAAAAAGATTGGTGTGGATTTATTGCGTCATGTGGTATCTATATAATTCTCACCGTGTTGGTGTTAATATTTATTTATATATATTTATATACATCAACATGATAAATTTAAAATCCATGATGTTAAATTCACATCTTGTTGATATTAACACAAACACAGTGAGAATTATATAGACATCGCACGGCACGTTAAATTCACACTGATATCTTTTAGAACGTGGTAATCATGTCAATGAAGGAAATATCAAAATGATCGATAGCTCTTGGGTGCGAAACAATATCTATACTTATGTCGTGTGTGAAGAAAAGGTGTGCGCTTATATAAGTTATAAAGTTTTTACGAGTATCATAAGTTGGAAAATATTTCAAAGGTCCATGTACCTCACTTTTCACCGCTTGACTTCCTTTTTCTCCGGTTATGACTGATTGCCTCTCCTCTCTTTCCTCTCGATCGTTAGTATAGAAAAATTCAAAGATTCGCTCGGTTCACGATTCCTTTCGATTAAGTGAATCGAATCCGTGATTCCATTAATTTCATTGGAAATTAAAATCGTACCAACGACAATCGATATTTACCTGAATCCTAGCGCTTCCATTTCTGGGATTAAAAGAACGCTCGTATCGCCTGTCGTAAACAAATCGCAATGAATTACGTACAACAAAATTGTGATGAACCAACTATTTATGCAATTTTGGAGATGAATGTAAGAAACGTTTTATGTAATGAAACTTTACATTGCCTTAAAGGCAGCCTTTGCTCTAAGAAAAGACCACTTGAATGTATCGCCCTCAGGTGCAATCATAATCTCTCATATATCCTTTTACCTATCAGAATTTCTAGACTGATATCTTGATATAAGGTAAAGTACTTACATTACATATTAATAGATTCATTAATAAGATTTTAGATTCATTGCAAATTCTAAGATTTCGTGAGTAATGAGAGAAATTTCTCGCCGTAATACTCGATCGAGCCTGTATAAATTCTGAAATGCCAGTTAAGTAAGTTCTAAAAAGTGAAAAAATCCTTACTTTCGTTCATCTGATACGCAAGCCGATCATGATGAAGGATGCTCGCTAAGTAAGAGGTTTTGCAATGCTTATTTTCAATATCTTTTTTCTATCTGTTCTCGCCTTTCATAAAACAATAAAAGCTCTATGCCCAACGTTCTTTCGCAGGGATGAGTTTTTCATTTAGTTGAATTTCGAAGGAAGAAAGGGATCTCGTTTCAGAGCTCTTTCCGCCTTTGGCTTTTCCGGCCTCGTAGCCGTAAGGTATCTGGCCGTGGATATGCATAATGCGCAAAAAGTTTCCCGAGAACTCTCCACTCGCACATCAGCAAACGCCATAAGTAATTATGCCTCAATTAGGATTATCTCTTGAACTCGGTATCATATGTTTTGAAATAAACATGTTTATGCGATTCACGATAACTATATTTTAATTTTTTAAAGTCAAAGAAGTAATAATAACAATAAGTAGCTAAGCAATAATGATAATTAACTTTTTATTATGATTTACACCTACTTATCATTACACCTACTATTGATCACATCTACATTCACATGTACATTATGACTATCAAAATATAAAAAAATGTATTATATTCTATTTAAAAAATAAAAGTAAATCTTATATAAACTTCTTCAAAAATATAAATTATTGTAGTTTGTTTTATTAAATAGAATAAGCTTTGATTTATGTGAAATCGATTGTTCCAATACAATTAATACACAAAATTGAATACCTACATACACTAACTTTAGTATTAATTTATCTAGACACAAACAAAGTAATTATCAATACATCACTTTAAAAACAGATCATTCTAATAGCTATTCTCCAAATAACGATTTATTTATACCATTTCGTATGTTAATTTGAAAAATACTGTCTCGTAATATCCTAGGTATCATGACGGTAAGTAAACATATTAAACATATACTCAGCTCTGTTCCCTCAATTACTATCATTCTTATTAGCTGATTAAACGCAACATGTTTAATCTGTTGCTTGCTCCATATGCGATTGATTATACAATATTCAATGCGTGCTTAGAACATATATATTGGAAGCGCAATAGCTGATTGGCATTGTCTCCAACATATATCTGTTCTTGTCCGTTTTGCATACGCATGCGTCGATTATAGTCTAAGTCTTTGATTATAGTCTATAATTCTAACGGCATTGAAATTAATATTGTAAAGGTATACAAAATTAGTCAAACGCGATTCTCACACAAAGACAGATTTCAAACACAGATAAAAATGGATAGATGTTGAAGACGCTGTGTTATTCAGAACGACTATGATTCTATGGGTATTATTGACTATTCTAGTAAATGTATATGTTCTAAGGATGCAGCTCTCGCGACGCTTTACTTGTACTTATCTAAATCCCGCAAGAATTTATAAATTCATGAGGGAGAACGCGAACCGACCACAAAGGGCGATTTCGAATCTGTTTAAGCGTGCATTCGCAAGCTCTATTATTCTCGCGATAATTTAAGACAAGTCTGATATATACGTAAGCGAGTTTATGCAATGCCATTGTCTCGGAGTTGCCGTTATTTATGGGAAGATTTCACCTTCCAAAAACGGAAGATGCGCAACGCGATGAGCCACGATGCGAATAACAATCGCGCGTTCCTTGTGAGGAGCGGTAATTAAGGATTAGCAAGGTGATTAGTGAACGCTTGGTATTTAAATCTCGTTGCTGCGATCTGCGAGGCGCCGTTGCACTCGCACACGTTGAGGCCAAACATCTGATTATACATGGCCAACGCTGAAACTTTGAGGAACAGACGTTCCAATTACTGGTTCTAATTACGCAACGTTCCTCTAATACGTCGACCAAGTTCAAAACTGTGCGGTGATTAGTGATAAAGAGTCGCGCGTCTCTGCAAGTGAAAAACTTTCGCTTTGCTGAGACGAAGATATTCTATCAGAGCAAACGGGAATGCGCTTAATGACGCCTATTATAATACGATAATTAAAAGCGACCGCATGCGGAGGAAGAAGGACACAGAAGATTACTCTCGTTTATGTTCTAACCGTTATGTTCGATGTCAAGGAAGTTGTCCAGATACTTTTATTAGAATATATATAATTATTTTAATATCATTACTCTAATAATCACATTCCCACTTTTTCTTTCCCTTCCCGCCACCTAATTTCTCAATTAATTACTTTTCTGATTAATTATCGTTTAATTACTTTATTAGCACAATGACCACCCGTGAATCGAGGTATAAATAATTAATTAAACTGGGATATATCGCGAAAAACAATTAATTAATGACCAAACTTTCGCGTTAGTCCGCTGTTGCGAGTTCACGGCACGCTCGTTGGACGCTGATCTCGCAAACTCGTATACTCCGTGCGAAATATATATATATACAATCTCCTCGGGTTAGATTTTTCTTCATTTAAGCCGAAACAATGACGGACTACGCAGATTTCTCGCAACGTTGCTGATAAGAGCCAGAAATTTACAGCAGCGTTGTAATACGCGTTGGTAAGCACTTCTGTGTAATGCTTTTCGGTCACAGAACTGATATTCCTCTGTATCATGTTTAATACTTTATACCGCTAAACGCCTACAGCACGTATTCTGCATGCATACTAATTAAGATATAACGGACCACCCAGTAAATCGCGGACTATACTATATTCTCGAGCAAAATAGTTTCCTTGAACTATATTATTAAATCACTCGTTAGTACTATAGAGATATTCATCTTTAGGGCCAATTCTTCTTCAATTAAAAAAGATTCTATATCGATCTTTAGCGAAAACTTTATTATAATTAACTTGTTTAAAGAGTAATGCTCTTCCAAACCTTCGATGAATAATGCATGACAGCAGGGCACATAAAGTGTATTGGAATGGTAATAAGTTCCAAACTCGATCTAAGCAAGTGCGCAATAAATGTTTAAAAGTTGACGGCCGTGATGTTATTTTTTGCAATCTCTCCAGCGTTTTTTGGCAAAATGCCTCTTATATTCCGTATAGCCAATAGTATTTCGTATAGCTACATTGACGTAACAACATTGATGATGGCGTTGCCAAGATTATATGAAAAGTTTAAACTTTTGTTCATTTAAGTTATTAAAGTAAATGAGATAAGCATTTTGCAAACTTGCTTCTTTTGGCAAATAGGCAAAAAGAAGGAATAGGCAATCCTTTGTTGAACGAAAAGATTTGATTCTCGTATTTATGAATGCATATACAATACATGCATATTGTTAATAAACACAGTTAATTTAATAAAAAAATATTTCAAACTATTACTATCTTATTTAATCCGAAAGATAAAATACAATTTTTCTATTGTAGATATTTAAATATATATATAGTTCTTTGTAATATTTCTTAATAATAAATCGAATATAATAAATAATTAAATGTGGGTATGTTTTCTTTTTATTCAAAGAATAATGTAATAAACTTTCTCCAAAAAAATTTTATTCTACAAAATAAATTTTAATGACAAATTATCACATTATCCTTAAATTGTTCGCGTTAAACAAAAATTGCAAATCGAGAGGATTAAATTTTATTCATATTTAAATATAATAATAATTTCTTGATTAATAAAAAAAAATAGTATCAAAATATAGCGAGATTTTTCTCATATATGACTGTAAATTTGCAAGAAAAGTAATCTTTTAATGACAGATTCATTGATTAATGTGTACTTTTTCGTTAATAAATGTGTAGAAGCATTAATAAAATTTTCAAATTCTAGAACTGATGAACTGAAAATACTTAATTAATTTTTTGCGAATAAAAATTTTACAAGTATAAATAGCTAATAAAAATCATGCTCTTATTTGAATCAAATTTTGTTGAAAAATATTTAATATAAAATAACTAAATATTTAATGTAAACTAAAAAAAATATTTAATGTTAAAAATTAATATAATCGATATAAATTCGTAAAAGTATCTGTTGATAAAATCTATATTGTGTTGCGTTGATTATATATCATATACGTGTATGTATACATATACATATATATATATATATATATATATATAAAATACATATCCAGCAATAATCAAATATAATTGTTACATAATATATGTACATGTAAAACGTATGTACATTTACATGTACATATATTTTATACAGCAATTATATCTGTGTTTGCTAAGTATATATATTCAAAACATGTATTTTATATCCTTTCATAAAATTTATAAAGTTTTTATAAAACTTATCAAATTAAAATTCAAATAAGAAGAAAGTCAAATTTATATATTTTGATATATTTTATTAACGTAATAAAAAATGCAATTATTGGAATAATTTATAGTGATTTAGCCATTCAATTTTTAATATTCAAACTGTGCGATCGATAATAACTATTTCCCTATTTTTTAGACGTTCGCGGACTAAGCAATGTGTCGATCGACATTCCATTGGCAGTGGCAGCTGGTACTACAGTCAACATGTCCTGCAAATACGATCTACAATCGGATACTCTTTACACTGTCAAATGGTACAAGCAGGGCGCGGAATTTTTTCGATATGTCCCTAAGGAAATGCCACCGATTGGAGTGTTTGGGGAACTTGGAGCAAGAGTCGTGGTACGTAATACATTAAGATGAAACGTTACAATCTTGAAAAATAGATCTGGACAGATAGCTCTGGACGTGCAATTTTCTAATGTACTGTTTCATTATAAGAACAAAAATTTGTCAATTTAAAATAGACAAGTTTATATTTAATCGATGATATGCCAATCAACATAGATTTCAAAAATTTTTTAAATTTCTAATTGTGTTAAAAAGTTTCTATTATAGTATTAAATTATTATGGTACTATATATTTACACTATGATAATAATTATATAATCATGTAAAATACGTTTGAAATTTTTAAATATATGTAGAATTAATTCTATTTATTTCAATTTATGACACCATAAAATTAAAAAATACAGGATATTGTCATTTGTAACTATCTCTAATTGGAATTGTTAGAACTATATGCTTATACATCATGCAATCCAGCTTACGTTCTGCGCATGTTATGAATGCTATTTCATTCCACCGATATTGAGGGTCGCTTTACCATAAAGCATACCGAAATAACATTTTTAAGTTAGAAATATGAAGATAACAGAAATTATCGTAAACATTACGTAAATTATATCTCTTGTAATAAAAAGCACCTGTGATATTAGAACATAAAATTTAAAGACATAAAGTTTTTGATTAATTGGAAATTGATTTTTTTTTAGAAAGTATAAAAGTATAAAAGTAGTACATATCCTTTTTTTGTTTTACATAATAAAAGATCAAAAATGTATAACCGATAAGATTTTACGTGCAATCGAATATTTTACTTCTTGAGCTCTTTTATAGTTCCATATTTATTAAAAGTCGTGTTCTACTTTTTGGTGAACCAAATTTTATATAGATTCATATTTGACGAAGAAATATCAAAGTTGAAATAAAAGATGGAAATGAAAAAATCGATTTAAATATCTTTAATTTTAAACTTTTATTAAAATTGTAAAAAATTCTTAATATATATATTTCTAATTGTATATATTTTTGAAAATTATATATTTTATTTTTCATTAATTTTTATTACTTACAATTAGATTTAATTATTCTTTTCTAAATTAAACGAAATAAAGAAATACTTATGGAAACCTTATATATTTTTTCAATCGTTTATGATATATATAATACAAAAAAAGATATTCATATCTTTATTCTGAATTCCATATTTTTATTCTGAAAAAAAATCGATTCTCGAATGATAAAAAAATTTTACGTTTTTAAATTTTATAATCCAATATCACGGATGCTTTTTATGCAATAAACATAATTTACATAATATTTACAATATTATTCAATTATCATCACGTTTCTAACTTAAAAATGTTATTTCGGCATGCTTTATGGTAAAACGACAATCCCTTCGCAGTCAATATCGGTGGAATGAAATAGCATTCACGTCATAACATGCGCAAAACGCAAGGCAGATTGCGTGCTGTGTATGCAAACGAATATTTGCAGCGCATATCTGGCATGCATGAAGAAGAAATAACTCTTGCATGGCAAAAACTTAAAGATTAGCAAAAATATATAAATCCATTAATTAAAGTGATATAATCGCCATATAATCATCAAAATTCTATTTCTTGTTATATATTTTTTATTTGATTGCATAAACGTGTTCTACAGAATAAAATATAAATATTACATCTAATTTTTGTTTAGTAAAACATTATCAATTCATAACTAATTTTTTTATAAAAATTATATTATTTACAAACTCTTTCTTAGAATATCATCATCTGATATCTCTTTATGTAATAAAATAAGCATAAATAATTCCTTTCTAGTAAGATATTAGCGAACGGCAGTACCATTTGTTTTTCTTCTATAACATGCTGTAATGTTTCGTCATTCAATATTTGAAATCCGTTAGTACGACGATTTATTCCAGAAGAAAAACGTACAGCGGCCACGTACCTTTTCTATCGCAACACGCAAATGTAAAATACATTTACTTTCTGTAGATGTTACGATCAAATATACTTCCGAAACTCACATTTTATGTTCTGAAAACTGTATTTTGAATCATAAAAACATTCGTATGTGATATTTTGCAACGTACATTCTATTGTAGAGATTGACAAAATAAACAAAAAAGGATGTAATATATGAGAGGACATTGCATCAAAGAAGTATGTCGTATAATTAAAAGCTAAATTATCACATATTCGAAATCCGAATGAGGTCATTATCCATTCGGCGATAGGAATTATAACAGTCATCTATTTTTAACGCTTAATAAATACGCAATAGAGTACATATATACCACGCAAAATATGTACGACCGTTAAACTGCTAATGAAGAGACACTACGGCATAAACATATAATAGAACCACGGGTGATATCTATTTAACGGATAACATCATACATTACGAGATAAAGAATTTTCATCTACGATAACGTCTTCAACTCTGCAACTTTATCATGTCTATCGTGGTCTGCCGTTACATACTTAAGATTCCTTTCTTTATCTAGTCGTTCTAATCGAGCTGTTCAAATCTTTCGCATTATTAAACTGTTCGTTTTTCTACTTGATGAGAAGTCAGAATTATTATGTACAACCGAGAACAATAATTCACATTTTGCCTAGCAGGCATAAAACGTCAATCAACCATTATCATCGCATCCTGAGCGTGACAATATCAATACATGGATGCATGTAAAAATAAAACCAACACGATAAATCAAACATGAATTTCAATATTATTTTTAAAACAGCTCGATTTACGTGCTCCGACTTTAAACTATCTTTATCTTATTAATGTAATTGTAAAAGATATTATTTTTCGCTAACCCATCATCGTTTGTTACAAAGTTTGGTAATCTACTTTTCATTGCCGCACGTTTGTATAAAAAAAAGAACCTACGTGGGTCATTCTTTGTCATTTTAAATAAAATCCAATAATTTCTTTCTTTTTCAATGGGAATCTTGCATGAATTCATTATTGGAATTTTTTCCTAATGAGATCCTTTAGCGAAAGAAACTTTTTTTTACGTGTTTTTCATACTTGTTAATAGGATGTTTCAAAGACAACTTTTTGAATTTATCACGACAGAGAGAGAGAAGGCAGCGTGTACGCGCGCGGTCGATTACGTGCCATCGCATCGACAGAAAAAGAAATGAGAACAGAAGAGTACAATCCAAGCTATGCGATATTTCGAACTGCGCACATATATATATATATATGTGTGTGTACGTGTCGTGAGAGAAGAAAGAATAGTCGTTGCAAAATCAACGTTTTCGGAGCGAGTTAAAAAAGTTGTTAAAAGCTTTATCCAAGCTGAACTAAAGCACAGCTAACAGCTTTATTCAATCCGAATTAAAGCACAAGTTAAGCATTTACTCAGTCCCTCAAAGTATTTCCGTTTTAAATTGTGTAATACTTTTTTCTGTGTTTCAAATGTTCTAACAAAATATTGGACAGAAATTAAAACGCAGTGTTCTCATATTTCAAGTTATATAAACATGAATACTAAAGTTTTATCATAAAATATCTTTTTAATTAATTCGATTATATTTCGATGAAAGAAATATATTCTTAAAATAAACTATGCAATTAAATGACATGATTGATAATTTTTAACACGGTATTTATAAAGACGAAATTTTAATTAATCGGAAAATCATGAGATATGTTATTGATTATGTACATCTCAACGCAGAAAGATAACAAGAAGAAATGAAATATTTGATCTATTACACGAAAATCAAATGATGTGAGACGCATGGAAAGAACGATTTTGCTGAGGTATCTAAAAATTTCACTAGATAAATCTGAAAATAATTTTGTTGAACCATCAAAATAATTTTGAAATCCTGTAATTATTTCCATGGTCCAATAAAATTATTTTCGGATCAATCTAGTTAAATTTTTAAATATTTTAGCAAAATCATTCATTCCATGCGTGCACAATTGTAATGAATAAATCGTTGGAAAATCAATGTTTTGAGGACCGAATTAAAATAGAAAAAGAAAGAATAGCTAAATCCTTTATGCAGCCACATGATTTCCACGCGAAGCAAGTTCGACCAACGAGTTGCTCTTGTACACGCAATGGTTTTCCAATTAGATTTTACCGGCGGAAAATACGGACGGTGTACACCCCAGCCAATAAATCGTGATACACTCCTAGCGGAGAAGAGAAATAGAGAGCGAGAATTGCCGCTACGACCGCGGATGCAATGAGGTTGCCGAAGCGACGATAGTGCAATACATGTGTAGAGGTAGGCACAGAGAATATCAGCCGTTACCGCTCCGTATTTCGCGAATGGGTAACAATATTAATATTGCCAAGCGAGTTCGATGAATTTATGCGTGAACATGTTACGCTGGGCATTGTTGAATCGTTATATTATGTAGCCCAGGCATGTAGAGTAAAACGATATACACCGCTGTTGTTGCCTTTACATGCATGAGCGTGCCAGTTGATCTCTGATCCGGATACGCGGGGCTGCTATTCTAATTTTCGAAATAAACGCGATGGATGCATAAAGATCCATTATTTCATTAAGTGATAACCATCACGTATCCCCGAGCAATCTCTGAATAAATATAATGGGCAAAATATTTATTTAAATAATAACTCTTCTCTAATAGAGATAAAAAATTAATAGAATAGAGGTAATCTGTACTAAATAAATCGACCAAAAATATATCGTTCACAATTGTTATGGTAAATAACAAATTTTTGAAAAAAATCTTATCTATGCAGAACAAACTGTTTTATTATGGAATAATTATTTAATTTTTTATAATAATTTTGTACATAAGTTGTCTTGCCTTTTATTTTTGCATAAGTTTTACAATTTCTAATCTTTTAAAATCTAAATACTAAGTCTTTTTTAAATAAATTTTTTTCAAGTAATTGTTGAATTGTTGAATGCAATTATTTAGCTCTTTTTATTTAAGTTTGAATGAAAATATCTATTTATAATAACCGATGACTCGCTTTAATAAAGACGATTCGCTTTTATTTTTAATAATCGCAATGTACAGTTTTTCGTAAATTGAAATATATGTATAATACTATAATGTATTTAATAATGTGTTTCCAAAATAATTAGAATCAAAGATATCGAAAGCACAAACAGTATTTAAATCATAAACGATATTGGTCATAGAAATACAATTTGGCACTCACCGGTACGATGCGCAGCAGCGGAATATTACGTCGACCTGTAAAATACAAATGCAAAATTCTAATTACAACAGCGTCCAAAATATTTCACAAATTAATTACAGCGCGCGCGGAATTTTTCACTCATCCCTTTCAAGCACACACAAATTTAACAAAATAATTATATAACTTACAAAAAGAAATTTCTATAAAATTTCATAGACAAAATTTTTTTCTCCCATTATTTGTTAAATAATACGAACCCAAAGAGAAGAAGAAAGTTAAAATAATGCTAATTTGATATCGTATTGACTCAATTTTTTATCGTGATTCAATCAATAAACGGCATTATTTTGACTTTCTTGTTCTCCTTGGGAATAAACGAACAGATTAATTTCGTAAATAATTTTTTATGTAAATCAAGTCTATTCAATTTGAGCTCCGGAGCTGAAAAATGATTTGAGTGACACTTATCAACACTTTATAGTCCCTGAAATATTGTCTGGAAAGTTCGTGCCGATGTTGAAGAAAAATTGAAACGCAGAACTTGCACGAACTTTCCGGACAACCCAATATTACTCATTGAATTTTTTTTGCGTCGATGATTTTGCGTTTTGATTCCGGAACTCAAATTGAACAAACCTAATATAAATGATAAATTTCTCACCTCATGGTTGTTCCGTTATCGCCCAATGCCTCCTGCCAGGCCTCCTCCTCCTCCTCCTCTCAGACTTCCTCGTCGCACTCACTCGCGAAAGTTAAATTAGAAAAACTACGATCATTTTTAGAAAAACTACGATACGTACTTTGTACGGCACTCCCGACGTGACGCGTCGTTATGCATCACGGAAGAATAACACATGTGAAAAAGAATTGCGCGAAGCGAAAGTGAAACGAAAGTACGAACGGCACTCGAATCTCGAACGTTCCACGCGTCGAAGCACGAACGATCAAATCTCAAACAGGACGAACGAAGGACGCGCGACTAACTTCACGCGTCACCTCGCTGTGGCGATGCCCACCATATGTCGCTTCTACTCGCATCTTTGATACTTTCGGTGTTTCCAATGATAAATATATAATACGCGCAATAAATACACATTCACCATTTTGCGTTACAACAAAAGCGAATCGAAACACGATCTAAAATCGAAGATGAAAACGTCCGCGAGATACAACATTCGACAGAATACGATCACTTCGATGATTTATCGCGCAATATTTTTCGATCGGATATATTATCTTGCGAAACACGATGTTTCAACGAATCGACGAGTACAAATTACAATCCCGAATTCGAGCCCGAATTTGAACTGTAATTATAAATATAGAAATATTTATTAACCGGGGTCGCAGTTACACGGAAAAATATTCTATTATTAAGAAAAATGATATTACTCAATTTATTTCTTTTAAATAACGATTATTTTTAACAAAGAATATTTTTTTGTATGATAATAATCTTAAAATATACTTGTAATAATTTTTATAAAAATTCATTATTGTGTAATCGAAATAAGAAATTATTTTCTTTCAAAAAATTGATCGAGGAATGATGATTTTTTTTTCTATAATTTAATAATTAAAACAAATTAATTGAAGTATTAAACTTTTACCAAGATTCAGAATAATTTTGAATAAATTTTATGCTGGTAATGAACTTAAAGATTTGTGGATATACGAACTTGTAGAATACATAGGTACTTGAAACAAGTAATTATTACTTGCGTACATACAGTATGTATTTTTCTGTGTGTATATTAATTAAATCTACGACTAATTGACTGCGGCTCGATTCGTAGCCAATCCACCCTGTGGCGTTCCATAAATGATCGAAAAAAATGTTCAAACGATAAGTGACTTCACATCGATACTACGCAGTGCAAATTAATGGCTAATTAAGACATAATTGAATATCCGAAAACGTAACGATCAAATTTCAGCATTGCTACATAACCTCGAGCGTATAATTCCCACGAAATATACATGCTATTAGTACGTTGATTGCAACTTTCTTTTTCACCTCTGCCGCTCGATAGTTCACGTATCACGCCACGCGTTTCGAAATACAAAGAGCCAATTTACATTTAACTCAAAGCGACACATATTCTAACTTCCTATATTGTTAGAAAACCAACGTTGCTCATGAATATCGCAATAAAGCAATAATTTCTCTTCTCCATTACATCGAATTTTAATAAAACGGGTAAAACACGCGAAATACCTTTCTCGATTGACGGCCGTCGTCTCGATATTTTTATGTTGCTAATCGCGGAGTTAAGTAGGGACTGACATGTAGATAATGGCTTTCCTTATTTTCTTAATTTTTTCGCGACTAATTGTAAGGATTATACGATGACATGCGGAACGTCTCGTTGTGTTGCCTGCCGGCTCGAGCTTCGACGCAGAAATGAGAGCTAAGAGCGAGGGGGACCGTTGCGTTGGCAAACAGTTGAACGGCAGGGGCCGCAGGGCGCATCGCAAAAACAAACATCAAGGTCACGCGCTCCCCGACCGATTTGTTGTCGTTTTAAAATATTCAACGTACATTAGAAAATTATTTATATTGAAATAATTTTGCTACGAATGTCTCTACCTTTTCTAAATAATTTTGATGGATAAATGTACGATGCATTGTCGCGTTTCGCGCTTGATAAAAGAAGATTGTGTTAATGTCGCGATATGCAGTATATTATCGATTAAGTTATTTAACGTAATTATTTTATCTCTTTTTAAATAAAAATTTATACGTTTTTAATTAATTCAATTTAAAAGAAGTTTGCTATTTATTTTAAGAAAGAATTATGATTTTTAGATACAAAAATATTAATCTGTATTTTTTTTCTAAAATTTTTTTAGAAAATTCTGTATTATTTTCTATTAATATTATACATACATACGATATTATACATACATTTATAAATAATTCTCAAAGCAAAAAATAATTCGTAGCAGACGCTATAAATAAATTTTTGAACTGTAATGTTAAATAATAGTTAACTATATATGAATCTGTAATCGTGAATATTAATTGTATGATTTTATAATTGTCAGTGTTTTAATTTAAGAAATGATAACGATTGTCAATTATAACATTGATATTCACTGATTCTTTTTTTCAGCTAGTAAAAAATAGGAGTAATAATTGTCAATTAATCTAATTTTCTTTATATAAACGATCACTTTTTACATCCCAATTGAAATCATTATTATTAATAACATATTGTATATTATTAAATGCTTTCTGATTTATTATTTGAGAACATTATGAATATATGGACTTAATTACAATTTTCTGAAAAAAAAGTTTTTAAATATAAATTAAACAAGTATTAAAAGAAATGTTAAATAACTTATTATTATGCCAATACTTTTAAAAAATTAAGAATTTAATTAAATATAACATTTTTTTATTGCGGATTTTAGAATTATAGATAGTAGAAAAAAAGTATTAAAAAGTTCATAAAGAATAA
>Ga0157364_1001112_pt1 | contig 21835 bp, 20 predicted proteins | sample AttsexASBM2_FD_111476 | JGI IMG/M metagenome (GOLD analysis project Ga0157364, IMG submission 111476) | Fungus gardens microbial communities from leaf cutter ant in Ribeirão Preto, State of São Paulo, Brazil - Atta sexdens ASBM2 | ecosystem: Host-associated > Fungi > Mycelium > Unclassified ...
CTTCTTCTTCTTCTTCTTCTTAGGTTCCTTTCTGGATTGACAAAAAGTTAGATAAATCATCAAAAAGAACATATCGCGTGAAAAATAAATATTTTTGCGAATGTTTGCAGACAGGGAACCACCAACAATCGAGAACTGTATCGATCCACCAACACTTTACACCGATTTCGATAGCGGTCTCGCAAACGTGACGTGGGACGAGCCAGTCTTTTACGACAATTCGAGAATTGCCGTGCGCGTCAATCAAAGTCATCAACCCGGCCAGAACCTCTTCTTTCCGGTCGGTCGTACGAAGGTGTTCTATAATGCGACCGACAAATACGGCAATCGGGCAAGTTGCGTATTGAACATTACTGTAGAAGGTGCATATCTTTTCATTAATGACTATATTTAAATATGCATTTTTCAGAAATTTAATACTGGAAGATAATAATTAATTGCTTATATCGAATAAAAGCACTTTGTTCAGTACTTTTAATACCCAAAGTAAAAAATATTATTTATTAAAATTGAATTGTATAATTTTTTCAGATGTGTGTAAAAGTCTGAAAGCACCAGCGAATGGTCGACTAAACTGTTCTTCGTCAGACGATCGCGAAACACAATGCGTCGTAGCTTGTGAGGATGGCTACGACTTTGCAATCGAGCCAATGAATTTCAATATCGTGAATGACGAATTGCTATTGAAATGTAACTCAAGCAATCATATGTGGGATAGTAATTATCTGCCAGAATGTTCAGGTATTTATGTTAATTTTCGAAATTATCAGTCATTTGGCATCTTCAACTACATAATTATATTTTATAATGATTTCTTCTATCGATTAGAAACGCAAATACCTATAACAATATCTCAGGAGGGAGATGTGATATTACAAAGCAACGGAAGCGCGATATGCGACAATCAACCTGCTCTTGGCGAAGTGAGTGTTTATATTTATTATATAATACGATTTATAAAATAAATTATATAATAGAATGATAAAATTTATAGAAATAAATATACAACTTTTATATTCTAATGTCCCTTCTAGTTGAATAAGAATATTACTAATGACTTGAAATCGAAATTCCTGGAAATATGCGATAATGACATTGAGTGCGATCTGGTTAGCTTCGATCCCAAGTGTGAAGACGATCTATCATTGTCGAAGGATATTGAAGATAACTTAATAAGAAGACGAAGATTCGAGCCCAAGTACAAACAAGCTCGATCTACTGATACCTTTAAAGATACTGAAACAACATTGTTCGAAAGGTTGAAACGCGCAGCTATAAGACTGAGCTCCGAGCTCAACAAAAATAACACCAGATCTAAACGGAAAAGAAATAGAATAGAAATTAAATTTAAGTTTATAGGTAAGAAATAAATTTCGGATTCCGTAAAATGTATCAGATAATACGCAAAGAAATTCCTTGCAGGTAAGATAATAGAAGAAAACTACGAGAATCCAAAACGAGGAGTGCAGAAGTTGAGAGAGAGGATCGATGCAATGACGCAGGTGGGAAAATTAAACTTGCTTGACAACAAAACCAACCAGGAGATTGCGAAGCTCGCCCTGAATCTGTACTTCGTCTTCAAGGAACCACAGGACCTTTGTGATCCCGGTAGTGTGCTAAAAAGACATGGTTGTGGTGAGTATAAAAAAAGATGAAAATCATCAAGAATATCTGCCAGTACAAATTTGGGAAAAATCATTTTGTTGAAGTATCTACAATTTAATTGGATATAGATCTACAGATAATATTGTTAGACATCAAAATAATTATGTAGAATGCTTAAGCTAATTGTAAAATCAAAATTTTTTTGCTCTTATTATGCTTGAATTTTTTATTATAATTCTTTGATCTAACAAAATTATTTTGATCTAACAGAATTATTTTCAGATTTATATCTAGTTTAATTTTTGGATATTTTAGCAAAATTATTCTTTTCGTATACAAATACATCTCAATTGTAATATTTTCTTTTAGTTAAATGTCCCGCAGGCACTTTCTACAATTCCTCTACCAGAACTTGCCAGCCGTGTCCATTCGGCGAGTACCAGGATGCGATCGCTTCATTGACGTGTGTGCCTTGTCCGGAATACACCTTCACGAAGAGGATGCATGCGAGAACCTTGAAAGATTGCATTCGTAAGATTCTCCGGAACGTAAGCCGGAAACGCGAGAGTCGACATTATAATATATTTCCCTTTCTTTCTCTGCAGCTGTATGTCGACCAGGATATTATTCTCGACGCAAACGATACCACGGATCACGTGTGGGCATGGAGCCTTGTTTCGCGTGCGACATTGGTTTCTATCAGCCAAACTACGGACAAAGCCAATGCTTGCCTTGTCCGTTGAACGTAACGACGGAAAAGCGTGGCTCCATAGATATCAGTGATTGTCTACCGATCCGCGATGAAGAAATCGATGACTGCCGGACGGATCCGTGCTTAAACGGTGGTCAATGTCTACGAGATGAAAGCGGTTACATTTGCGAGTGTCGCGAATATTATGTGGGTATGTTAATAATCATCGTGAGACGCGATAGCACCGTTTTTCTCTCAATTTTTTTTCTAAATTTTTTCTAAATCTTAATAATTAATTAAGTTATTAAATATTATTATTAATAATTTTTCCTTTATTTTATTCTAAAATAAAATTAACATTTTTTTCCGCTATGCGCGTATGAATCTATTTTTTTCAGGATCGAAGTGCGAAGAATTCAAGGATCCGTGCGACTCCTCACCGTGCTTAAACGAAGGGATGTGCACAACATGGCAGTATCTGAATAATTCTGTGATGTACGAGTGTGTATGTAAAAGCAGTTACACAGGTGATAATTGTGAGGTAAGAATATGTTTTGCAAATTAAATATTTGCAATGAAACAATGAAATCTGGATTAAAACCCGATTCCACAAATGCAAGATTAACTTTAATCTTAGTTCAACTTACTCCTTATCTTTTTTTAATTAAAAAATTGGAGTAAGCTGAAATGAAAGTTAATCTTATATTTGTCGAATCCGGCCTAAGAAGATTCGGCAAAATAATTCTTATAGATTTACGTGGACGAGTGTTACACCAATCCCTGTCAGAATGGTGGAAGATGCATGAGCACCGAGAACGATTTCATTTGCGAGTGCAGAGACGGATTTGAAGGTAACGTTTTTCATTATAATAATTATTATATATTTCATTATAATAACATTACTCTAGGAGCACAATTTATTGGTTCTGTTGGTCTAATATTGGTCCAATATCTTTAATGCAAGCCAATATTAATGCACCAATATATCGCCAATATAAATTGCTTCTAGGATAATAATTATTATTGTCTTTAATATTACAGCTTTTATTTTATTTTATAATGCCCACGATGAGTTTTTTCGTTACCTATGGGTCTCATTTAGGTCAATTCTGCGAAGTTTCGATGGATCACTGTGAGCACATGCCCTGTGAGGAAGGATCTGTATGCCGTACTGTGAACGGTACCTGGCAATGCCTCTGCAAACCCGGTTTTCTGGGGCGACACTGCAACTTGTTACCTTGCGACTGGTTGCCATGTCACACGAATGCGATTTGCGTCAACGTCAAAGAAGAAAACGCAACGCGGAAGAGTTACAGGTAGATAGTCTGTGTATAATTTTATGCTACAAGATATGTGAAGTCAATATATATACAATATGATCGTCCAGGTGCGAATGTCCCGACGGATACACAGGGGAGGACTGTGCGATCAAAATCAATCACTGCGAGTATTCGCCTTGCTTGAACAATGGGCGCTGCATTAACTTCGTTCTCGATTATATCTGCGAATGCCCGATTCCTTTCACAGGACGCGACTGCGAAATTGGTAAGTTAAAACTTCAAGAATATTTCTAGAATATTTTATTTTTTAATTTTGTTAAGTTTCTTAAGTAATAATTTAAGATACAAGATATTAACCTAAACTAAAAATTGTTTTAACAGAACTATCATCCGACTACGTGATGCATTTTACCAAGTCCGGCACGACGGATTATGTGGCCACCAAAGGACCCGGGAGAGATCTTCTCCAGGTAAGTTGTGAAAATCGAAAAAATTGTAATAGATAGTTTTAGGAATTCACCAATTTGGCAGCTGTCTGTTTGCCTGTGGTTGCAATCGTTGGATACTTTCAACTACGGAACGATATTGTCGTACGCAACGACGTTTTATGACAACGCCTTTACACTGACGGATTATAATGGGTAATTACTTGTAGAAATTCAATGTACGGAAAGAAAAATTTAGCAGAAGTATCTAAAAATTTAAATACATAGAGGATGTTCAAATTGATTGTTAGAATATCAAAACTTTTTGCAGGATAGCTCATCGTGTTTGAGTTTCCTGCACAGCTATTTTGATTTTCTAATAAAATTTATTTTCAAATCTATATCTCTAGTTAAATTTTTAGATATCTCAACAAAATTATTTTTTCTGCGTGTGTTTTAATGAAGAATTTGCTAATTCTATTCAATGCAAATTGAATGAATGGTACGTGTTAAATTACGAGCGAACTCTCTCGGGTTGAATGTCATTGCAGATTGGTCTTGTACATTAACGGGGAGAAAATCGTCACTGATGTTAGGGTCAACGATGGTAACTGGCACTTCCTGTGCGTTACTTGGGAAAGTGAGAGCGGCTCCTGGCGTGTGTTTGTCGACGGAATCCTCAAAGACAACAGCATCGGTTTGGCCCAAGGAGCCGTGGTGCGAGGTAATGACACGCGTAATCATCAAGAATTATCTTCGTACACCTAAAGCAAATCATAAAATCCCGGACATCGTCCCATCCAGCCAACGGATCCCTCGTCATCGGGCAGGAACAGGATCACCTGGGTGGCGGTTTCTCTGAATCGGAAGCATTCCTGGGCAGACTCGGCTTGTTGGACATGTGGGACGTCGTCCTGAACGAGAGTGATGTCACGAAACTATGGAACAGCTGCGAGAAGTATCACGGGAATCTCATAGCCTGGGCGCAGATGCGGCAGTACATTCACGGTGATGTCGTGGTAATTATACGTTAATTAAATCAAATTACAATTCAAGCAAAACATAAGTCATCATGATAAAATTACTCCAAAATGTCACTGAAAGAAACTTTTCCATCATTAAATATCAAAATTCTTTTATTAACGCAAAAGAAGCAATACAATTGTTTTAATAAAAATATGTGTATCACCTTTTGAACTCTATAAAACAAGGCCAAATCAGCAGGATCAAATCAGACTTTTTATCAGAATTTTTAGTACTCATTTTGTACTAAATTGTAGTAGTTGTGTCATTAATAATAATTTTGTACCGTGTGCTATTTCGAAAAAAAATTTTGATGATGTTAGCTTAATATTAAGCTGGCAGGACCAATTCAAAATAAAAGAAAAAAAAGAGAATAATATCAGAAATCAATACGATTGAATTTGTATTATTTTATATTGCCAAAAACAGTATCAGGTTGCTTCTCCCTCGAAAATAAAAATCGGAGCGTAAATTAGATGTGATGGAGAATAACAGAAGCGTAAATGAAATTTTTAGGAGGCGAAAATTGAAACATCAAATGTAAAAGAAGCGTAAATGCTTCTTTTATATTTCATTGTTTCAATTTTCGCCTTCTAGAAATTTCATTTGCGCTCCTGTTATTCTCCTATTACATTTGACTTACACTCTGATTTTTATTTTCATCAGAGTCGCCCTGATGAAGTGAACTGCAAGGTTCACGAAACGTTAGCATTCCAAGAACGAATTTGGACACGAAGAAAATCCGCGAAACGCATAATCTTTATATAGAAAGCACCCACGAAAGCTTTAAGAATATTATTGCCAAAAACAATATATTATGCGTTTCCAAGAAAACAGTGTGACGCTAATTTAATACTTAAGCTGGGAAGATTATAAAAAAAACAACACAAGGAAAATTAATACAACTGAACTTGTACTAATTTGTACCATGAGTTAATATTTTATATGTTTTCTCCTCAAAATGATTTTATTAATATATACTTACAATCTATTCTACGTCAAACCATGCACCTTTGAAACATTATTTTATTTTTTTTAAATTCTTTTTTAAATTTAATTCTTTTAAATTTTTAAATTATCTCATATCTTTATATAGATTTTAAGCAGTCCGTTTTGTCATGGCTGTCCTCTGCCCGTAATGCCCTTCAAGGGTAACATTAAAGTAAGCGAGGATCTGTCTGAGATAACATATTACTGCGATAATGGATACGTAGTTCGATTCGGCAATAAGGAATACCGATCCGTCAGAAGAAAGTGTCTCAAGCATGGTCAGTGGGAAGGATACAATACGCCAATCTGCATGAGTAAGTTCTGATTCCTTTGTAATCATGTTATAACACGAAGAAAAAAGTGTGAAATGAAATGATTTGATTTGATCGTGAAATCTAAATGATTCTGGTTTGATGATTTTTTGTTTGAAGAAATAAAATGTGGCTTCCCGGGATACTTTCCGCGCGGACACATTTACGGAAAATCATATTTATTCGAGGACGAGATATATTATTCTTGTAACGAGGGCTACGAACTCCGCGGAAACCCTCATCGCATTTGCAATTCTGACGGAAAGTGGATTGGACTGCCTCCGATCTGCATAGGTAACAATCGCACTTGGATTAAATCTTGTTCTGTTCTATTTGACCTAAATGTAATTAATTTTCTTATTAATATTTCAAAACTTTTCTTTAGTATTTAATAACTTTGTTAATGTAAGATCTTTTTTCTGTGAAAATCATTTTCAGAGCTTTAATTTTGACGATCGAATAATACATTTGAACAGAACAGCAGGGCTAATAAAAATGAGTTCAACGACTTTAACAACTAAATTTACATCTTTCAACAGGAACGACATGCAAGAATCTACTCGCTCCAGAAAACGGTGACATCGAGTATATATTAGAAGAAAATGAAAGAGATGATGTCACGATATTACAGGTATGCGTTTTTGTCATTCACAAAAGAATCAAGAAAGAAAAAGAAGAACAATACGACGTTGAAATGTCCTACATTTTGAATTGTTCAATTATTTCAGGCTGGGCAGCAGTTAGAGTTCAAGTGTAATCCTGGATACCGTTTAATAGGAGAGAGATATTTGACCTGCCTAGACATTGGTATTTGGGATCACAAGCGACCGTCTTGCACGCCCTATGGATGTCCTTTGCCAAAACAGTGCGTCCTTGAAACATATTCTCTAAAACATTTTAAATGAATTATCACTCCAAAGAATAAAATCTCATTCTTAAAGATTGAAAATTGAATCACTCTTTTTCAAAATTGGCTCAATTTTCATTATTTAAAGGGAGATTCTAAGAATTTAGAAAGTAATCTTTTGCTTAAAGATATTGTTTTATTTAAAAAATTATGACTTTGCCTAAAAATATGATAGTTTCTTTTAACCAATATTTGAGAATCGTCACAATATTCTGAATATAGAATAGAGCATGGCTACATCATCCCTTCGAATTCTGATCAAACTTCCGTTCGCGATCCCGAACGTAATATCATCGACAACTCCTCCGAAAGAACGTATCATTATAACGACATCATTGGATTCTCCTGCCATCGCGGCTACAAGTTTCGCAATAATCATAATCTGACAGAATTCAAGCTGCAATGTTCCACAAACGGCACCTGGACAGGCTTTATTCCTGACTGTGTTCTGCGCACGTGTCCCTGGCCAGATCGCGTGGCAGACGCGAGAATGTTCCTCAAAAAACGGGATAACATCACGGTTGAAATTCCGATGGAAGAAGACGCTACATGGAAACCTGATCGAAGAAGTAATGAGAGTGAGAACGAGATTTCTCCGGAAACGTTCATTTCCGGTGCAGAAATCGTTATTGTCTGTGATCTAGGATATGAACTAGTCGGGGATCAAGTCAGAACGTGTACCGAGGAGGAGAGATGGTCCTCGACTTTTATTTCTTGCAAGCCGCGTAATTGTTCGATCGAGGAACATCCAATTTTTAAATTTCTCAAGAAACTGGGAAATGAAACCGCCTTACAGAACAGCAACACAGATGTGATATTATTCGAATTAGACGAGAAACGGTACAAAGAAAATATTACGCACCAATACAAAGATTTCGACATTTTCGTCGAAAGAAATAGTTATAAAGGACGAATAGTTTTAACGTGTCGAAATGGCGCACAGATGAACTTCCACAAATTAATCACTAACGAGACAATTTCAAATATAACATGGACGTGCAATACAATCGCAAAATGGGAAGTTTCAAATATGTTGATGAAAGAATCTATCCTCGAACAGCTACTGAATGATTCGACAGACATCTGCAATAGATCATGTGTACCTCCGCAAGTAAGTTTTCTGAAAATACCAATAAATAACATCAGTACCGACAGGAAAGAAAAAGAAACTCCATTTCTACGAATGATTAACTTACTCTTTATTTTTTCTAACTCTTAAAAAAGGATAAAAAAATAAGTTAAACTGAGATTTAAATTAATCTACATTGGAAGAAACGGGCACAAATGTTCTAAGTTAAAAATAATAATACAAGGAAATACATTCCAGATAACATTTATGTTATATAAGATGTCTAAAAAAACGTTTTAGATATCTTTTAGACATAAGACATCTAAAAAATATCTTTTAGATATTTCATACAACATAAATGTTATCTGGGATTACGATCTATCTTTTCGTACAATATTTTCAAGCTTCGCATATTTCCAGGATAAAATTTCAATTAATTTCAGATACCGGAATACGGATACATCGATAATGGCAACAACACTGACAACGTTAACAATCGCAGGACGATCAATAGCGTCGTCATTTTTAAATGCCGTCATGGATACATTCTTGAGGGTGCCGAGAAATCTATTTGTTTATCGGATGCCAGGTGGTCCGCTTTACCTTCCTGTAAACGTATGTTTTTTTCTTTTTAAGTCATCTACAATGTCTCTAATGTCTATTTTCATCAATAACAATTCAACTTTCAAATCTCGATTCAACTAACTCTTCATGTTTTTCTGCTTCTAAGAATTAGAAAAAGATGAAGAGAAATCGAATCGAAGTAAAATTTAATTTACATTGATGGAAACAGGGATTAGAAATTTCTAAATTCATATGTTGAACATTTCTAGCTGTGGCATGCGGAAAACCGCCGATTCTCGCTAATGCAATGCTGAAAAGTGACGTAGACGAAACTCAGAATTACACTTTCGGCAATATGATCTCTTATCAGTGTGTCCCGGGCTATCGTGTATTCGGGCAGGCAAATCTAAGATGTTTAGGAAGCGGGAAATGGTCCAGATTGAATGGCAGATGCTCTAGTACGTATATGTAAAAAAATTGCAAACTTATCATTAGGAGACATCTAAATCACATTGTTATTTTGTAGAAATATCGTGTGGCAAACCACAGATCCAACACGGAATCGCGCTCTACGGTCGTTCGTACTTGTTTCAAGATCAATTGACATATATATGTCTCGATGGTGAGAAAAAGGGAATGATTACGTGTCAAGCCAATGGGAAGTGGAACGAGTTGCCAAAATGTGACGGAAATAGGAACGTGTAATTCAAAATGGCTAAGAAGGATTTAGTACAATGCCTCGTAGAGAAAGAAAGAGAGAAGAATCTCCACCTTTGTAACAACACACATACTTTTTTTTTTATTTGTTTGACCTCTTGTATCAAGACTCATGAATGTAATATAGAAAACGTAATTACGCAGTCTTATCATGAAATAAATAATTCAGTTTTGAAATTTTCGGAATAGTACATTTGGATATGCGACAATACCTTATCTATAATTATTTATGCGCGATTTATCGTAATCTTTAATTTTAGGATATTGTACTTCGAGTACATATTATACACTTTTATCTCTTTTTTTGTTTCTTTTTACTGGAAAAGTTGGTGTATATCGATACAAATAATTCTTATCTCAAAAATTGGCATTGTTAAGTCTGCACGTTCAAATAAGACAGTTCATACTGGCCATGAGAAATATTTCATAAGTTTAGTTGTACATTTTGTTCGTATTTCATAATGGATAACGAAAAAGAAAATCTAATTTTGTAAGAATTTTGTATAACGGTGTTGTGGCTAAAGTATCTTTTACACATCGTTTGACACCGTATTTATGTTTTGGTACGAAGTATTTCGAACATACCGTACAAACACGTATTTGCATATTACTATACTACCTGAGGAAGAGCAATAAAGATAAATACTGTGTGAAAATAATTTCTCGTATATAAATGACGTATATTAATTTATATCTAATGATGTCATAAAAATGGAGCACCTTCGATAAAAAAAGATCCATTGGCATGGCTAACTTTAAGGAAAAATCAGATTACTAACATATGTCCTTCGAAATTATTGAGATATAAAAATGTTGCATAACAAAATTTGTCCATTATCGTTTGTTTCATGCTAATTCTCATTTAAACTCTACTCCATTTAATGGAAACTAAATGTCTTCGTAAAAACTGTCATTAAAGACAAACTTTTTCAGAACATAGCTATACGCGAATTGTATATTGACACGGATAATACATATCCTAAATGCTGTAAATAATTCCTCCGTAGAAGAAACAGAACTTTTAGCCATCCTAACTTAATTGCTTGTCTAAATTAAGGATAATCCTTCAAAGCTCCGTCTTCGAACTGCTGCTAAAGTACTTGGGTTTGAGCTCCTCAATCCGCTTGATAAAGTCCGTCTTCTCTATACACCCATCACACGTCTCTTCCCAATCATTCAAAATCTTCTTTAAATCACGTACCTTCAATTTTTTCAGATTTACCGTATTGAGGTCAATTTGTTTCTCTGAAACAAAAATAGCAACGTAACACTAACAAAATATTCGACTTTGCAACAAGAATGATAAGAGTGTACAAATGTTATACATACCGAATCTCAAATCGCATATTTGAGCATCCCTCTTCTTTAATTTCTCGCATATCTTGTCTGCAGGCATAGACCATGATAGTGGTTTACTCAGCTCACCTAAGATACCAGTGGCAGATTCTTCTAATCCACCTAAATAATAACACTGGAAGCACATAAAACAATTGCGATTATTTTAAACAATTGACCAAGGGAATTTGTATTTATTTTGTCCACAGGCTCATACTCACAAATCTATTTTCTTTTGATTTAGTGCCTTTACAGAATTCTCGAAACTTTTCTTCAATCTTCTTAGGGTCACTTTTAATATCTGCCGTTAGTGTCTGACTAAATTTGTCCACAACAGCAACACATACTATAAAATCAGATAAAGAATGTCATAAAAAGGGGTGTATAAATTTTATATATAAGGCAAATGTCAGAGAGATTCTCACCTTCACAGTCACCTTCTTTTAATGCTGTAACAGTACACACAATTCCGAGGAATACAGAAAGTATTAACGACATCGACGCATTCATCTTTCTGTTTTATCGAGTTCTGTTAATTAAAAATTTTTTTTTAATCAATAAAATGTAAATAAATATTTATACAAGTGTTATCGTATGAGCGTGTAAATCAAAAGGTCTTTTTAGATAAATTTTCTACATTATTTATTTTTTCTTTTTTTTTCTTCAATGTGAAAAGAAAAAGAGGCAAGATAAGCCATGTAAGTAGTTAAAAAAACCTAAAATTTCGATAACATATTTTAAATATGTTTATCTGTCACAAAAAAGACAAGAGAAAGTTGATTAAAGCGATCTCTCGCCACATTATAAATTTTCATTATTAACTCAAATTAATCGGAATTTAATACAAATATTCTAATTCACAAAATCACAACATCCCTGTTATTCTCGAGCGTCCTCGAAGACGCTAAAGGAAACATTCCAAGCTTTCAATTTCACGAGATTCCTAGATTTTGTGACTAACGGTGATAAAAGGACAAAGAGAGTTGCGAGAATACCGACGGAAAAAAACGCGAGATGTCAAATGTTGACACGTAAGTGTCTTCGATGGACTAAATTTAAGGTTATTTCGCGCGGGCGCGTGCTACGTACCGTTGCGATCGGATTGAAAATTAGCGTATTTCCGATGCGAGGCCTCCGTCGTTCGGTAGATGGGCGACGCGTGGTGACTTTAATTCACACTTTCGACTCCTCAAAATATCCTGCGACACGTCCACCGCCGTCGTTCACCGAGCTTCGCGACTGTTCGCGACACGTTGGATTCTGTCAAAAACCCGGAATCCCAGCTGGCGCATGCCGATTGGTGGTGACGTCACTGCCGTCCGCGCGCCGATTGGTCATGGCGTCATCGCAATTCGCGCACGCCGTGCGATGTGAGTGAGAGGGGATTTATATTTTGCCATGGTGTAAATACACCATGATTCTTGCTATATATGATATTGCTGCACTCCCGCATTTTCTGCACTCGATTGAAACAGCTATTTGATCGGATCGGTTAGATAGAAAGAAAGGGCGAATAATTTGGAAAGTGACAGAAAGTTCAGCTCGAAAAGCCAGCCGGTTCTATTTACCTTGCGATCGCCATGTTTACTCCAATAAAGTTCTGTGGACATTTATACCAAGGAAAACACAGATTTGTCACTCGATATATAAAAAACGAAAGAGAAGTATCTTTTCCGCGGCATCCATGGGTATCCGATGACGAAAATGATGATGGATTATCGCTCCGATGAGCTGGTTATTTATCGTCACGCGGATGAACCGATATCGTAAATCCGGCTAACCTCTTGAGGATATCACGGAAAAGGGACCGAGGTAATATTCACTATTGGAAATCTGCACGAGTCTGTTTATAAGTATAATTAAAAAAAAACAGAATAAATGACGATAGATACGCATTGCAGACGGAATGGCGCCACGCAGGGAGGCGAGACCTAACCTCAATGCTGGTAGGTCTTCGAGGAGGAGCAACAAGGGCTGGCTAGAGAATTATGTAGAATGGCGGCAACTCGTCTCTTTTCTCACCGATCCGAAAAAATTGTCATTGACGGTGAAACTGTTCATTATTCTGGAAATCGTCTTGAATGCAGTAGTCATCCAGACAGTGCCATACACTGAAATCGATTGGAAGGCCTATATGCAAGAAGTTGAGGGTTTCCTGAACGGCACGTTGGACTACTCGAAACTGCGAGGTGACACTGGACCACTGGTTTACCCTGCCGGCTTTGTCTACATCTTTTCCAGCCTCTATTATATAACTTCTCATGGTACCAATGTAAGGATAGCACAGTACGTCTTCGCGGCACTGTACGTGATCACGCTGATGCTAGTCTTTCGGATTTACGCACGGACCAAGAAAGTACCGCCTTACGTTCTCATCTTGATGTGCTGTACTTCCTATAGAATACACTCGATATTTGTTTTGAGACTCTTCAATGATCCAGTAGCAATGGTGCTGTTATATGCATCTATCAATTCATTCTTGGACAATCGCTGGTACTTGGGTAGCGTGTTATATAGTCTTGCTGTATCCATCAAGATGAACATATTGCTGTTTGCTCCAGCGCTTCTTGTTATTTATCTATGTGTACTAAGAATGTTCAAAACATTGATACATTTGTCTATTTGTGCATTGATACAGCTGATTCTTGGTCTTCCGTTCTTGCTAGAGAATTCGATTGCTTATATAAAGGGCGCTTTCAATTTGGGTAGAGTTTTCGAATTCAGATGGACTGTAAATTGGAGGTTCTTACCAGAAGAGGTATTTGTACATCCATATTTGCATGTTTCTCTGTTACTTCTGCATGTATTAACGCTGCTGTATTGCGCGCCCATTTGGATCAGCTACATGAAGTCGTATGTAAAGTTAAAACACATTGGAAAGGAACTGAAGCCTCAACTTCGTAAGAAAGAAAAGGTAGATATGTCTACTGTAAGTCAGTTATTTGTCTATCCACTTTTTGTTGCGAATTTTATCGGCATTATGTTTAGCAGATCGTTGCATTATCAATTCTATATATGGTACTATCATACATTACCATACATCGCGTGGTGCACTGACTATAAGACTATCTTTAAATTGACCATTTTAGGTGTAATAGAATTGTGCTGGAACACATATCCGAGCACGGTGTTCAGCAGCGCGGCGTTGCATTTATGTCATATAATTTTGCTATATGGCATCTTAAAAAATAGATCGAATAACGCAAAAGAGAAATGAAGGCCGCACATGTATGACGCATTTCTATCTTAATTATATGTAAAGATGGAATCACACGGTGTTCGATTTTTGAATGATAAGCATGCACGCATGCATGCACACATGCATGTTGCTATGCTTGCTTTGATGCATATAGTTTGACGTTTGACAGATAACTATGAAATTAGCAATTATTTCTTTTGATTGGTGCATACAAGGAAAAATAAGCTAGTAACCCATAATAAATATAAAAATCAAGTATATGCGCATGCAACGCATGAACGAATTCTAGCATATATCAAAACAGGCATGACTATATGCTATCTTTCAAGAAATCGAGCATCATGTGATTCCATCTTAATATATAAAGTTGAATACATATTCTTATCGTGTATTTCTTTCCATCCAATTACAATGTCCATCGTTTCAATATTATGTATCTGTAATTTAATAATTTAATATTCTAGTACATAATATTCTAGTCTGTATCTACAAATATGAATATGTATGTATATATATCACAGACTTATTTAAATATACTGCTGACTCAATGCGATAGAATCTGATTCTGAGCTGTCCTTGTTCTCATGCATATATATGTATCCTGTTTGCGGAAATGTTACAAAGCATTAAGCAGATACGCTCCAGCGTAGAGCATAAAATTTTAAACAGCGCTACTCTTATAAATATCTCTTAAAAAATCTATCTTGATATTTTAAATGAATTAGTTAAAAGTGGTTTTTTAGAAATCTTCAAATTTAGCAATAGCGATCTTATTAACTGTCCAATATCTGTGATAACTGTGCACAGATATCTATAAAATTAGCAATTATTTCTTTTGATTGGTGCATGCAAGGAAAAATAAGCTAGTAACCCATAATAAATATAAAAATCAAGTATATGCGCATGCAACGTTCAACGCATGAACGAATTCTAGCATATATCAAAACAGGCATGACTATATGCTATCATTCAAGAAATCGAGCATCATGTGATTCCATCTTAATATATAAAGTTGAATACATATTCTTATCGTGTATTTCTTTTTAAAAATTATCTTATCGTGTATTTCTTTTTAAAAATTAAAAATAATAAAGAATTTTCTGAGAAATTCACAGATGCGGACATGCGATTTAGCTATGACATTAAAAAAGAATTGGCGAATAGGTTTTTTAATTACATAATCAGTCCTGATTACATAACAATTGAAGAATTTTTCAAAAAACTATTAAAGCCAGAAAATATAATAGTATGTTGCATTAAGCGTCAAATAGATTATTACAAAAGAAAATATGAAATTTATTGTATTCATATTCCTGTGTTCTGCAAATTGGTAGAAATTGCTTTTTTTTAGTTATTGATTCGTTGCCGTTGGTGAGAGATTCAGAGACTTAGTAATCCTTGTGATAGGAAATAAAAACAAAATTCCAGTGTAGAGCGCCAAAGGCGGTAACGCCTCCGCATGTTTGTGAGTATCATGTGAATTTATTCACGTAATTTATACATGTGTGAATGAGAGAATTCAAATATGTCTAGTGCTGTTTTCAAAGAAGCGAAGTTGGCAGTCTATTTATAGAAGTCTATATACATTTTGTATATTGAACGGATATTGAATTTGAATAAATTATGTTAAATCCATACATTTCTATACTTATCCATATATTGAAAGAAAAAATTGGCCGAATATGGCATTTTTAATTTGCTACTGCAAAGTCAATTAAAAATGCTATGCTGCATTTAAATTGCTAGCAGCCAATCTTTTTTTTCAGCGTAGAAATACCTAAATCATTTCCTTTTTAAAATAAGTGTGAAGACAATTTTAGCCAATTTAAAAGGACGACCATATTTACCTGATAAATTATAGCTTGACCGAACTAAATTTCGAAATAAATTTGTTATTTCTATATTTATAGTTTATTTCTATATTTGCACAATAAAAAACTGCATTATTTGTAAGGTAACTCCTTATTTGTGCAAAATAATACTTAAAAATTACTTATTTACTCACAAACATAAAAAATATAATTATATCCGAGGTAATCTTCGCAGATTAATATCAATATTCATTTGTAAAATATAAAACATTGTAGTAATTGTGTAAATGACAGTCTGAAGTTTGACACAAAATTATGTTAATAAGCGTGTTAATTAGATATCTAGATATTTCTACATCTATCTAAAATTTCATTTAACCTTTACGTATCATTTTAATTTATAATTGCAGTGAGTATTTATTTCGTAATGAGTTTTAATATAATGAACGATATTGCTATAATAACGCTGCATAAATCAATGTATATTATACAGGAAATGTAAAAAAAAAACGAAAATAGAGCGATGATCAATGGATAATATGTAATATTTATAGTGCTTACACAATTATTATCTACGAACAAGTTCTACTGATATAAATCCTTATTATGATGATTATATATGGATTGAGTTATTCGTGTCCTATGCATTTCTTGTCTTTGAAATATTAGCAGCACCAAGTAATTAATTATAAATTACAACATTTATGTACAATTTTTTTAATACGCAATATATTTACCTTACATATATTTTATAAAGACGATTAAATTATTATATACGATGATTAAATTAAATTATATGTAAAAATTATTTAATAATTTAATAATTTTAATATAAATACTTGTAAAAGCAATGAAAACTGGAGACACGAACGACCCATCGTGTGTAATAAAGTCTGGAAAGTCATCGTGTGCACTAAGAATTAAATTTTCACATGCGAGATAATTAATGCAAATTTGTTATTTAATATACAGTCGACACGAATTTAATTGTCCGGATATAGATATTGCAAGTTTATTTTTCGGTACAGTATCACCAAATAATATAATTTTTAAAGAATAATATTTTTAGAAGTGAAAACTCTTACCGATAACAAATTTTTCATGCATGAATATGCATAAATATTCATAAACATGTATAATTATATATGAAATATGTCCATATACGTTCATGCATCCTTCTTTTGAAAAACTTTTTAATGTAATAAAAATAATAGTAATGTGAAAACACAAAATATAATTAAAGGCATAATTTTTGCATTGTTTGTTTTAGAAAAAAAAAACAAGTTTGGAAAAATGTAAAAAAAATATTCATGCTTATGCTTGGGATTATCTAGCTGCATGATAAAATTTCATTTGATTCCAGCTATACGAGCGGACTCTCTTTTAAAAATTACGCTTAAAAAACGCTTTAAAATTTCTACATATGTTGATTCATTGTATCATGGATAAATTCAAATTTTTTTACTCCAGAAGATCCCCAGAAGAGAGATTTTCCACCACCATATTTTACAGTAGGAATTAGATTTCGGATTTTAAAAGCTTCTCTGACTTTATAGTAAACTTTTTTCTTTCCAGATTCAAACAATTTAATCTTTGATTCATCTATCCAGAGAACATGATTCCAAAATAATTGAGAATAGTAACTATATATATATAAATAAACTTGCAATATCTGTTTCCGGACAATTAGTTTCGTGACTGTATATTGTACATAGCAATCGAATCATGTATAATTATGAAAGCATGCATCAGGAAATTATTTGTTTTTCTTTTATTATCAAAATATGAAAATAATAGGCGGAAAGATGAACAAAAAATTCAGCTAAAAAAACAAACTTAGAATTAACATTATAAATGTGCAGTAAAAGGAACTTGTAAAAAATTGCAAGTCCGAGAATTGTAAATTTAAATTCAAGGGCAAACATTTGTTTTTAATATTTATTAAACTCAATAGAAAATTCCAATCAATTATTTCATCAAGAATGTGAGTATCGCTTTTTGATACATGTACATAAAACTATTTCATTGCATGAGAAAACGAAAATGACTTATATTATTCAAACAGCACGCAGTTTTTCTAAATATAACATTCTTTTTTTTAAAAAAACGGGAGTGTATCACAGTCGTCGATATATCGCACGGACGATCAAAGAAATCGTGTGTTTACAGAAGGAGGCCGCGAGTTTTGCGGCGAAGTGTGTCAAAGAGAGAATCGTCAATTCTCTCGGCCGCCCCACCGCCGTTTTCGTTTAGATGGCGAACCTTTTGTCCGGCCACGTGAACGAGGATACCGCTATTTTTTTGTCGTGGAGATGGGACATCTCATCGAAGTGGGGAATACTGGTGATAAGTACTGGTCAGCTCTTCCTCAGCCCTGACATTGCATGCATAGTACATATCAATGCGTACGTACGTACGCGCGCGCGCGGAAGCGTCGCTGATAGTCCTCTAATTCCGAGCAAAGCATTGATCGCGACCGCGCTTTCGCAAGCGGCAGAACGCAGTATAACGCCGGCAGTTATCAAGGTAGTACAAGGAGACTTGAGATCATTGTCTTTCTGGTGAACCTCTCTCTGTAACCTTGATTTTCGTCTTTAATCAATCTGATCCGCTCTCAGCATCGTGCTCACTAAACCAATCAACCTTGTCCTTCGTTCCTTTCATTCGAGATATTGCTGCATGCATATAAGACGTGATTAAATACGATCGTCATTTTCAAACAATCGCGCGCACGTTTGTTGACATTCATCCTCTTGAGACGAGAATATAGCTGTCGCATCCCTCGTGAAGAACGGAGTTCGTCATTCGTCATCGGATGATTGGGAGATCTGTCTGAAGAAGAGTCAGTTGCTGGTAAAGGTCGAGTTCAGGTGAGAAAGTGAGAAAGTATCGTGATATCGCCTCGCGCATTTAAGTATGAAACGTTGGAGAAAGCTGTATCGCGATGAAATTCTATGCATTTTACGATCTGTCCGGTCCAGAATTAATTACTTTTTTTTTAGGTCGTGCCAGGCGAAAATAAAATTATATAGAAATGATAAAGTATATCATTCAAAGACTTTTGATTAATGTATTGAATTCTTTTATACACCATTGATATTGAAAGATGTTAATTAACTACTTAATAAGTAGCACAATGTAGCACATTATATACCTACTTTATAATTTCAATTTTTCGTTCATCTGTCTAATTATCTATTTGACAAATTTCTCGAAAACAGTTTATGCCCGTTTCTTTTTAATTAAGTTTAATCTTGATTTAATTTAGTTTTTATTTTTTTAATTCTAAAAATTAGAAAAAAGATAAAAAGTAAATGAAATTGAGATTAAAGTTAATCTACATTGATTTATCTTAGTTTAATTTACTATTTATCTTTTTCTAGTTCTAAAATTAGAAAAGAATAAAGATTAAATTAAATCGAGATTAAAGTTAATTTATATTGATTAATTTTAGTTTAATTTACTCTTTTTTTTTAGTTCTAAGAATTAGAAAAGGATAAAAAGGAAATTAAACTGAGGTTAATTTATATTGAAATGGATATTAACTATTTCCATTCTGTTTTCTGAAATACTCAAGAATCTTATTTTCCTTTATATATGAATCAAAGTTGACCACAAAGACCAAGATCAAAGTCGACGAGATTTTCAGTACAGAGCAAATCAAACGACTTAACTTTTTCAAATTCTGATATTTTGCTGTATTACTTTATTACATCTGTTGCAACGGTTTATTTTGAATATTAAAAGTATTGTTGTTTAGTGCTTTTAGTATTTAAAATGAATAATTAATCATTATCTTTTATTATTAAATTGGATAGTACTGAATTTCTATTTTTTAAGATTTATGTTAAAAATATACTGATGTATTTATAATTTTTTGTCAAACTTGAAAATATAAGAGGCAAATTTTTTTCTTTTAAAACACACATTACCTAACAAAACTTTGATTTTTTTATTTTTGATTAAATATTATCACTGTGCATGTGATATGAAATCTATAATACAACAGGACTTTGCTCCGCATGCAAAACTTTGATTTTTTTTTTCTTTAACGATCGCAACGAATACTGATTGGATTATCAATGATTATACGATGAATAAATATGGTATGCTAATGTTTTCATTGCATATGTGAAAACGAAATACTTATCATTCTGTATTTCAAAAGCATCTGCGTGCAAAACATGTTATGATAAGTACGTGAAAGATAAGCATACATTTAGAAAAATAAAAACGTAACAAATGAAAAAGAAAAAACACTAAACACTCGTTTTGTATAAACGATTTGTATAAATAATCGATATTTATAGAAGGATAATTGATGTATTTTTTCACAACTCACATTTTTTTAAGACTTGTGGAATATACCATTTATATAAGAACTTATCTCTATCGCCTGATAGGAAATATATTATGTAAGATAATGAAATCTAAGCAGAAAAATATAATCAAAGATTAATGTGCCTCAGATTTAAGATAATGTGTAGTATATATATATATATATATATAAAATAATAATAATAATAATAATAATAATAATAATAATAATAATAATAATAATAATAATACCCCTCAGATTTTAAAATAATGTATTATAAATATATTGGAAATTAACCAAGTCTGAAGATGTTAATTAGGTGAATATTATATAAATAACATTTTTCAAGGTATAAATTCAAGGTATAAAACAAGATATAAATGCGAATGGTGACGAATGAAGTTAGAAATACAATGACTGACATGGCTGATATGACACGAGGTCATGGAAGCCAAATTGGTAATGACTGAGAACAGACTTTTATACAACAATCAACTTCTTGTTACAACAGTCACACCAGACAATAGTTTGTTAAATTCAAATTTAGTTTATATAATATTATTAATATAATTATTAATATAATTCAGATGAAGTAATTTAAAATTTAATTTTTTAAAATCATTTATCTTGAGAGGCAAAGATCTTATCAGATCGTGATTCGCGTTTGATTGCTCAACTGTGATTAAATATAAGCAACTCATACAGCATAAATTATTCCAGCAGTCCAGCAATATTACAGCAACATTGCAATTTAAGCAGTATCGCAGTAACATGTATTTCAAACGTTATAATATTACTGCTAGCTTCAGTGCTGTATAAGAAGATTGAATCATCTACATAACATACATATAGTATTGTTTACATTTTAGAATGGCGCTTATCTGGTGGGAGAAGATATTTCTGTTAATAATAGCACTGATCAGTTTGAGGATCCTCGTTAAGATCGGAATTTTAACGTGGAAGAAATTGATCGCCCCGACTTTCGGATTTGGAATACATTTTCGAACACAGGGGAAATGGGCGGTGGTAACTGGTGCAACAGATGGTCTTGGGAAGGCATTCGCTAAAGCACTTGCTGAAGAAGGTATGGATATCGTCTTGGTCTCACGATCCTTGTCAAAGTTGAAGGATGTTGCTACTGAGATCGAGCAGAAATATTGCGTAGAAACTCGTGTTGTGGAAGCTGATTTAACCGAAGGCCAGATAGTTTACGCGGAAATTGGCAAAGCAACGCAGGACTTGGAGGTAATAAATCAAATGTGATTCATTGTAAATCTCGAACAAATTGTTAGGAATATTTCACAGAGATGTATGAACAAAGAGATCGCTTTTCTTTAAAAAAAATATGCAAAAAAAAGTAAAACAAATTAATTTAGATTTTAATAAATAAATAAATAAATAAATAAATCAATAAATAAAAAGCACAAGTTAATGTGTATAAAAAAATTAAAAAATTTCTTTTCCTTAAAAATTTAAGAGATACTTTTTTAATGTGAGAGAGAGAGGGGGGAGAGAGGGGGAAGGGTGAGAGAGAGAGAGAGAGAGAGAGAGAGAGAGAGAGAGAGAGAGAGAGAGAGAGAGAGAGAGAAA
>Ga0157364_1001113_pt1:0-20000 | contig 21835 bp, 9 predicted proteins | sample AttsexASBM2_FD_111476 | JGI IMG/M metagenome (GOLD analysis project Ga0157364, IMG submission 111476) | Fungus gardens microbial communities from leaf cutter ant in Ribeirão Preto, State of São Paulo, Brazil - Atta sexdens ASBM2 | ecosystem: Host-associated > Fungi > Mycelium >...
CAGTTTTCGACGCGGGATTCGTACGCCGAAAGATGGGAGAAAGTAGTGGTCAGCGATGAACAATACTTTGAATCATAAATGTATAACCAGTTTTTTACAATAAAGCCTCGAATTTCGGAAAAAAACGGCGGAAGCAAAGTTGTACATCTAATATTTAGTTATTTTTTTAGATTTTTATCTCTATTAATTTCCTACATATTTTTTTGTTAATATTTTCAATTTATTTTATTTCGTATGTTTAGTTAAACATAACTTCTATTTAAATTATTGAAAAACAAAAAATAACCACAAATTGTTCGGCTTGAAATTCTCTATTAGGAAAAAAATATGAAAAAAACAAGTTTTCGTTTCTACTTGAAAAATCCAATTGAAATAAACAAAGTCCAGATTTTCGTCAAGATTGATTTTTAACTTTTATAAAAAAATTCTCCAATATTTTTAGTAGAAATACAAAGAATTTAAAATTAATTCTATTATTTAATGTTAGTAGATTTTAATCTGCTGATGAGTTACATAAATCATGTTATTTCATAACGATACTAGAAAATATATTTTTAATTTCACAATTATTTAAGGAATAAGGATTTGTAAAAATATTATTTAAATAAAATAACGTCTTTTAGAATATGTAAAAAAATTGATGAAAATCATTTTTTTATATAAGATTTTATATAAAGATAATTTTTTTCATAACGGATCATTTTTATTTTTCAGTTTTTTTCTCTTGTACGTTCTATAATAAAGAGTTTGAAAATTTTTTGACAATAAACGTACCATTTTTTTTTTTTAGAAATAATATTATAAATTTGTTTAATCTCAGCTACAGGATTTGCTCTTTCAAATCGAGTCGCAAGATATTTCTTTGCTAAGTTATATTCTTCCATTAAGGAGAACTTTACTACGATATTTATCAAATTTATTAGATCTGGGAATCGATTGTGTATTCAAAATGAGGTGAAAATTACAAAAATGAGCAAAGGTTACTAGGTATTGATCAATTAAATTATGAAAATTCTAGTGAATTTGTTCACTTTTATAATTTTTATTTCATTTCAAAATACACAATCGACTTACTGGAACAGTTCATGTGGAGTAGTTATTTAACGATCAGATGGGCGTTGAAGGCTTGTACAAATAGTCATTCTTTTTACTATACCACATCACCTATTCCATCACATGGATCCTTGCCGGGGCAAAAAAATTTAGCCGGCACTCCAAAGTCTTCTTCGTGATAATAGATATTTGCAAAGTTCTTAAAATTTTTGAATTGTTGAAAGCACCATCAAAAAAGTAGTATATTTTAATCGAAATTATATTGAGAAAGGCTACGAACCATAAGAAAAAAATTGAATATAAATAATAAGTATAATTAATAAGAATTAAACAAAGTAAAAATAATCTCATCTAAATATAAAATAAAATCATAAAGAACTACACAAACGTTTCGATTCCGATCAGGTCATTATCAATGTTAAACATGTAATAAACAATTAATATAAACATATTTAAATTATAAATGGCTTAATACTTAAACTAATAAGAAGAAAAAATATACTTGTATATTTTTTATAGATGTAAAATATAATATAATAAACGTAAAGATATAATAAATGTAAAAATTGTTAGCTTAATCGTATCCTGCAATTAATACGCTGATATTAAATCCAAGAGGCTTCTTTTTCAACAATGTCATTGCGTGTATACAATAAGGTGATTCGCTTTTAATGTATCGCATTTATTTCATGATAAAATTATAGAAAATCAAAGTAGATAAAAATGGTGAGATAATAGTCTGTTAATTTAAGTATTAGTCTGTTAATTTAATAATCTGTTAATTTAAGTATTTTTATATTTTATTTTATTTCCATCTCCCCATTTTCCCTTCCTTCTACTTTATTTTTCTCCTTCTTACGTTTTCTTTCCTTTCTAGTTTACCACATCAATCTTCTCGTTTAAAAATGTCGATTTTATATTGTTTCTGAACATCTGAGAAAAATAACTCGTTTTTCACTCTCGTCGCATTGTCTAAGATTAGATGACTTTTTTATATTGACACATAAGGTATTTATTCTCATTTAATTTAGCCGCTACCAAATTGATTATATATAATTTGTACATCGCACAACTTCTTAATGTTCTTCATTGTACTTTCTTTATTATATATTACTATTTTATTTTTATTCCTTGCTTTTTAGTTTATTATTTCTATCATTACATTTTATTACTATTACTTATTTCTAATATATTTTTACATTATATTAGTACTCTTTAACAGAAATAATTACGGTGTCTATAGTACATACAAATTACCAGAGGAATATACTGTTAGCAACACTCTTAATATCTACTGCGATCGAGAGCGAATTATAATTATATCTTTTCTTTGTAATTTTTCATTATTTCTTGTTAACATTGATAATGATTCGACATGGATCGAAACATTTGTTTTTTGTTTTGTTTTGTTTATTGCCGACAATTATTAAAGTTTATATTTAGCTAAACGACAATTATTTTATTAATTTTATTAATTTTATTAATTTTATTTATTAATGTATTCAATTTTTAACTTATAACAATTAATTTTAGGCTTACAGCCCTTTTTCTTTTGGTTCTTATTTTATTGAACCTTATTACTATTTTAGTTTATATTACTATTTTAGTTTATATTTTATATTCTCAATTTATGTAATTCATCAGCAGATTAAAAATCTATTAAATAGATTTAGTATTGTGAAAAAATTAAAAAAAGCAATGAAAATTTTAACCATAACCAAATATGACTTAAATTCTTTTGCATTTCTATTCAAGGGAAGTTAGATATCCAATTAGTCTTGAAAAAACGAAGTTGTAGTATTCTATCTGCTATTAACTAAAATGAGTACTATTCGCTCAGAAAATTTGATATTCATTAGAAAAATGAAGTTAAGGTCCATTATAAAGGGGATCTTTTGTAAAATGTAAAATGAGTTTAATGTTAAATGTCCGTTATGAAATGACTTTAAATGAAATTTTTTCGTAATTTTTTTTTTTATTTTTTGGATTTTTCTACGTATATATGAGTAAGTAGAATAGAAAAGTAGAATAGAAAAGAAAATCTTGGTTTCGATTCCATTAGTATTCGTATGTTCCATGTAGTTCTAATTTTTTTACTTTATAGTATAGGAAAATATTTTAATAAACTTGCAATAAAATATTAAAAATTTTTCAAATTTCAATTCATTGCAAAACATATAATAATATATTAACGAATATGTATAATAAAAAATGTATATATCTAAATGTATATAGATGTATATCTAACGTATGTCTAATGTATGTAAATGTATATATAAATAAATGTTTATATCTTTGTACGTATATACATTCGTACAACTTTATACGTGTATTTTAATGTAACTTTATAAGTATAACTTTATAAGTGTTCAACACCATTAGAATCGAGATCTAAATTTATCTTTTTATTCCATTTACATATATTATTCATGTACATAAAATATGTATATTAATTATACTAAAAAAAAAATCCAAAAAGAACAAAAATTTACGAAAAAATGTCATTTAAATTCATTTTCGGATCAACTTATAGTAAACTTGAATCCATTCTTCTAACGAATATCAAATTTCGAATATCAATTTTCTGAGCAAATGATACTTATTTTAGTTAATAGAAGATAGGACACTGTAATTTCTAACCATTACTTTTTCAAAACTAATTGGACATCTGAGGGTAGCGTCCCTTATAAGAATATTGGAGAATTTTTTTATAAAAATTAAAAATATCAATCTTGACGAAAATCGACTTTTTTTATTTCAATCAAATTTTTCGAGTAGAAATAAAAATTTGAAGTTTTTTAAATATTTTTTTCTTAATAGAGAAACTTTCAAGATAACTTAATGTGATTATTTTGTATTTTTTAATAATTTTGAAGTTCAATTAAACGTTTACGAAAAAAAATTAATTAAAAATATTAACAAAATTCGTATGTAGGAAATTAATAGATAAAAATTTAAAAAAAAATAATTAAATACATACTTTAATATAAGAAATATATTAAAAAATCACTAAAAAAATCGGCAGAGATCGATAACAAAGATCATTCGATTTTTTTGGCATGGAATGCCCCATATGCATACATTTATCATACATATATATAGAGTATTTAAAACAGATCACCTGAATAACTGGCTTGTTTTTAATAAAAGGAAAAGTGCGAAACAAAAGTTACATAGTTCAAGGGATATTTTGATCACGTTGTTTTTCTTTTAGGTGGAAGCGCTAAAAAGATATGAAGGTCATCTCCACTTTTTTAAATGGAATTGTATAATTCTTTTTATACAATATGGTTCCTCCAATTATTCTGCATAAAAGTATCAAGGTAGTGATAGCAAAAAACTAACGAGATATTTTATACTTTATTCTGTCATATGTAGGCATAAAATAATAAATATCTCATAAACTATTAACTTTTTGATAATATGGAAGCAATACATCCATACAAAAATACATGGATTAGATTTTTCAGAGTGGAGCTCCCATAGGGAAGAAAGAAATGTTTCCATACACTTTTCAATTTTTATGCTCACATTGTACTGTTGCATGACTATCACAGATTTCTTAACTTGAATAGTCATCAATTTTGACATTTAATATTTCAGTTTGCGGAGCAGCATAACATTTTACTTTCAGATTCTTTGTTTCATGCAAAAACGCCATACACTTTTCAATTTTTATGCTCACATTGTACTGTTGCATGACTGTCACAGATTTCTTAACTTGAATAGTCATCAATTTTGACATTTAATATTTCAGTTTGCGGAGCAGCATAACATTTTACTTTCAGATTCTTTGTTTCATGCAAAAACGCGTCAAATGAGTAATTTCATTGAAATTAAAAGCGAGGACTTCTGAATAAATACTCAAATACATAATCAACAAAATCAAATTCTCTACTGTAAAAATAAAAATTGTGTAGAAAATTTGGTTATTATATAGTTTAGCACCATCTTAAAAATCGATAAAATTAGGCTTATTCGATGTGTTTTTGCATGAAATGAAAGAAAAAAGTGTCGCTCTGCCTCGCGAACCGAGAATTAATTATCCTCATTTTGTCTCTGACAGATTTCCTAACCTCAATAGTTACAAACTTTTAGTTACAAACGCTTAATATCTCAATTCCCGGAGCAGAGCGACACTTTTTCTACCAGATTCTTTCATTTCAAGCAAAAACGCATCGAATAAGCCTAATTTTATTGATTTTTGAGATGGTTGACTAAACTGTATAATTACTGAAAATTTGTTTTTAAAGCAAAGAATTTGTATTCTTAAAGTAAATTATTTGTTTTCAAATGAGAATCTAATTGAAACAGAAAGATTCATTCTAGCATACGTTCTCTTATTTCTCTATGCCATCGATGTGAGAGATTTCCTAACCTGAATACTTTAATCTGTCAACTTTAACAATTAATATCTCAGTTCGCGGAGCAGAGTGACTATCTTTTGCCCGATTCATTCATTGCATACAAAAATGCGTCAACTGAGTCTAATTTTACACAATATCGAAAGTGAGAAGGCTAAACTTAACAATTACCATTATCAACTTTAATATTTAATATCTCGATTGTCAGAAACAAGATTGTCAGATGCTTGTTTCTACCAGATTCTTTCGTTTCATGTAAAAAATGCGTCGAATAAACCTAATTTTCTTGATTCTTGAAATGCTCCAGCTAAACTGTATTACTTTTATTTTGGCAAAGATATATTTATTGAAACAACCTTTCTAGAAACAAATTAATTTCTTTACCCATATAAATAGGTGTCTTCCCTTGCTATCCTTGAAATAAAGAGCATGCACAGGAAGTTCTTTTAGATTAAGAGTAATTCTTGTCTCGCGATCTGATGAAATACTTTGTAAATGTGCAACTCGCGATGTAATGGGTACAATCTCACCAATTGTTTGTATAGTCTGTATACAATTCTCTCTATAATCAGGTAAGGACACGTATCGAGGAATATCCTCGATCAAAATCGGAATATGTGGGATATTAGATTGTAAACAACTCTCACGAACAGCTAAACACGACAGCCAAGGAAAAGATTCCACACACATCCGTTCAATCCGTTCCATGCCACTGATGTCGCCGACTATAGTTGCGTTCAACAGAATATTTAAGCGGAGAGCACAGACTCTTGCATAACATAAAGCGTAAGAAATTCAACCAATCAGAGTTCTTTATTTTGGAAAAGAAGGAAACGGAGGACTTTAATTGGTTTATTTTTTTATGCATTACGTGTTACGAATTATGCAAGAGTCTGTGCTCCTCACTTTATTTTGCAATGGTTGAAAGTTTTCTTCCCGCTGATTGAGTTATGCTTTTAAATCAAGAGAAATGGTCCTATCTTAGCAGACAATCATAAAACGGTTGCAAAACTGTTGTGTTCTGCTGAACGCAGTTTACAAAAACGCTTTCTACATTGGTCATATTGTAAACGTTGTAAATCACAAGTTTGTTGCTTCAGCCAATCTGATGCTTCAATTTTAAAATCGCTTGATTACGCTTCTGACGATATGATCAATGTAGAATGGCCTTGAGATCGATTCTGTATCTTAAAACGAGGTAAAAATTACAAAGTGAGCGAACTTACTAGAATACTGATAATTTCATTGATTAACACTTAGTAAATTTGCTCATTTTTATAATTTTCATCTTATTTAAAGATACAGATGTCTGTATTCATAGTTAGGCCTTATATTTAAGGTTTCCTTAAATTTATCTACTGTATGAATTATTTCATTGGCTACTGAGCATCTAAAGATAAATTTAAGGAAGCTTCAAATACAAGGTCTGACTATGAATACGGGCAAGAATCGACCCTCTTATGATTGCACATTGCTGGATTCACACTGAATTCGACGTGAATCATACGTTCTGCAACCAATCAGAAAACAGAATTTTGCTTCGTATAATCGATACGAAATAAAATCTGCTTCTGAGTGGTTGCGGAACGTCGTACGCACATCGGATTCAGGGTACGCGATACTGAAAATGCTTTAAAACGTTTTTTAACTGATCAGTTTGTAAAATTTTTTCTTTTAATTGGTCCATCAAAGCAGCGAGATTTTGACACAGCCTCAATGTGAATCCAGCAATACATGATGAAAGGAAACATGGGTTTCGTTTAGCAGAAAAAGCAGCTTTGCAATGGTGGTGTAAAATTCTTTAATATGATTGATCTTGCCCTTAGGACCAGTTTCATCAGCATCAATCAAGCTTAATCGTGAATAACCCTCAATCATAATTAGTTGATTCTACTAAAGCAAACGCGATTGGTCAGTCAACGGCCGATTAAGCTAACTGGCCCTTAGTTCCTCATTAGATCTTAGGGCACTAGATCTGCCGTACACTAAATTCCATAACAATGGCCTGGTTTCTACTGGTCTAATTTCCATCGAGGTTTAATTCGAATCAGAATGTAAGAATATATCCATATAAACTTGCATACGTATAAACGTATGCATAAAGAAAATTATCCAATCACATTTCTGTCATAAAGACAAACGTAAAATACGATGGATTTTCTTTATGCATGTTTATGCGGTTATGCAAGTTGTGTAGAATGATTCTTACAGAAATTTTGTTTATGGCCCTAAAGGCCACATTGATGGTACCGATATTGCAAATTACAAGCTTGTTACTTCAGCCAATCCGATGCTTCAATTTTAAAGTCGCATGATACGATGCTTCTGGCGCTACGACCAATATAGAATGACCTTAAAGTCTGCGCCACACTGGCATCGCAACCAATACGGTGGCAAGATTCTAATCCAGCTAGCATTCCAACAGAAATCAAGCATTGTGTGCCGCTGGCTTTAGAAACCATACAAACCATATCGCTTGCTTTTTTTTTCATTTTATTACATGGAGTACGGTGAGCGGCACGGACTAGTGAGAAATTCACTTTAATACGAATTTTTAAAAAATATATTATTTCTATTTTATATTTTATCAATACTCTCATTTTTTCAACGGATTTACTTATTAATTGCATTTAAATCAATTAATTCTGTTAAAAAGTGCTTAGTAATGTGAATTTGTCACTAGCCTGTGCTACAGATCTTACAAGTAGAGATCAGTCAATGCTTACTTGATTCGTGATTGACTCCATCATGTTGTGAGATCTGATGTGAGTGTGAGAGAAGCGAATACGAAAGTCATACATTACGTTTACACGGCACGCCTTATGCTGAAGTAATATCGATGAAACTGGCCAATCACAGTCATGCCATTCTTCAGAGGAATAGATATGATAGATCAATTTTATCATCGTTTTTAACATCGATGTTATAACTTCGACGTAAAGCTAGTCACACATACTTTCTACAACAGTAAAGTTTTCGATCAATCGCGTTGCTCGATTGTTCGTCCCAAGAGCGAAAATTGATAACGGAACGAATCACAGTCGTTCCGTTATTTTCGTTATAATTTCATCGTTATAATTTGCGAAATGAACAAAAGTTGCACATAATTTTAATATTATATACTGTATATTACAGTTATTGTTTATATAATGCAATTAGTTACATGTTGTTTTTGCCTTCTTCATTAATATGATACAGTAGCAGAATGTTAATAATTCGATGATTACAATAAATATGAATGTAAATATGAATCAGTAGCCTACAATTCCGTTTATTTTCTTTCTCTTATGATCCATTGAGTAGACGTAATACTTAGATATAACACTATTTTTTCTTTAGACAATTCATTATAACCTTTAAATATGCTCAGTTGCACGTCTCTGTTATATCTAAGATTCTATTGGGAGTATAAATAAGTTTCCGTCGTTTGCAAAAGACGGCGCCATTAATAAACTATAGTTAAAATGGTTTGATGTAAAACGACATATCATAAGATTGGACATCCGGCAACACCATAACCTTGAAATATTAGCGATTTTGTATCAGCATCATATATTTTTTTTTGTCGAAAATGTCGAGTTTTGAGCCGAATAAGCGTCATTTGCGGGAACTTTTGATTTATTTCTTTAATTTGAAGAAATCTACAGCTGAGGCTCATAGATTGCTTGTAGAAGCATATGGTGATGCCGCCTAAGTGAGAGAAGTTGTCGTGAGTGGTTTCAAAAGTTTAAGAACGGTGAATTTGACATCGAAGACAAAGAATGTAGCGGAAGGCCGAAAATGTACGAAGACACGAAATTGGAAGCATTATTGGATGAAGATTCGTGCCAAACACAAAAAGAATTTGCACTTACATTAGGAGTGACTCAACAAACAATTTCATATTGTTTGAAATCATTGGGAATGATCCAAAAGCAAGGGAATTGGGTTCCATATGAACTGAAGCCGAGAAACGTTGAACGCCGATTTTTCACATGTGAAAATCTGCTTGCCAGGCATAAACGAAAGGGTTTTTTGCATTGTCACTGATGATGAAAAATGGATCCACTACGATAACCCAAAAAAGAGAAAATCATGGGAACCACCTGGCCATACTTCAACATCGACAGCCAAGCCGAATATTCATGGAAAAAAACTTATGTATTTGGTGGGACTAGCTTGGTGTCGCGTATTATGAGTTGCTCAAACCGAACGAAACCATTACTGGGGCTCTCTACCGAACACAATTGATGAGATTGAGCCGAGCACTCAAGGAAAAACGCGCCCTACTCCAGGCATGACAAAATTATTCTCCTGATAATGATTGACCACATGTTGCGGCGCCGGTCAAAACCTGTTTAGAAACACTCAGCTGGGAAGTTCTACCCCATCCGCCATATTCTCCAGACATTGCTCCTTCCGACTACCACTTGTTCCGATCGATAACACATTGCCTATCTGAACAGCACATGAAGATACCAAAAATTGTATCAATGATTGGATAGCCTCAAAAGATGAAGCGTTCTTCCGACATCCACATGCTATCAGAATGATGAGAAAAAGTAGTGGCTAGCAATGGTCATTACTTTGAACAAAACATTATGTACTGTTCTTTCACAATAAATGTTTAATTTTTGATAAAAAACTTATTTGTACTCCCAATATCTGACAAAAACGCGGAATCAAGCTAACCAATCAACCTAACTATGAGATAGTTTTATGATTATGTTAAAAATATTTTACTGCTAAAGAAATTCTAATGTTTATCAGTTTGTTATATACATTATTATATTTACATTAAATTTTTTTTATTATTACATTATTACTATTATTACTATTTTTACATTATTACTATTTTTACATTACTATTATTACATTATTACTATTTTTATTATTACAAGTATTGTAAATAACATAAAAAGTATAATTTTATATTATTCCACGTATTCTGCTTCCGTTTATTCCACTCAATGAGACATAAAGGATTTAAAAAAAGTATAAAAAAGAAAACAGAGTGGCTGTGATTTATGTTCCGCGAGTTTCGTTTCGTTGCTAATTTTTGTTCTCTATAGGACGGCATCTTTATGATCACAATGAGTGTACAGCTTTATCGATATTCTCAATCTAAAGGTATACTCATTGGATATCACATGTCGCGCGCGATAAACATCGCGCTGGTGTGCCGGAGGCATTAAACCGATTCTGCATTAGTTGCAAGCTGATCGCAAGTTAGTGGCGACAGCCAATATGAAGCAATGATTTCAAAATGCAAGTTTCAAATGATTACAAATCAATTGATAAAACTAGCTAACCTAACCTAACCTAACCTAATCTGCAATTTCAACTTCCTGAAGGCAGCCACATGGTTGGAAATCGACGCAAGAGCACTAAAAATTGGGGACCACATAAAAAGTTCAGCGTCCATATTGTTGGTGCATTCGGTGAAACCCTATTAGCGCTACTTGTGTCATTTTATCTTCGTTGTTTATTAGACGTAAAACAAAAAATGACACAAATAGCGCTAATAGCATCTCCTCGAACGCACCTTGTATGTATTTATAGTGTGGTATTTATACTTTGGTATTATAGTTACGGTTACGAACAACCGAATCGAGCAATGTGATTAATCAAAAACCTACATTATGTTTACGGTTACTGTTACGGAAAGTGTGTGACTAGCTTAAAGTCACAGAAGTCAATTACTACGTTTATACGACATGCTTTACGTCGAAGTTTAACATCGATGTTATGAAACTGATCAATTACAATCATTCCATTCTTCAGAGAAATAGCTGTGATTGGCCAGTTTCATAATATCAATGTTATAATTTCGGTGTAAAGTGTCATATAATAGAGATCATAGATATATCTCTAGATCGAGCATTCGAGGAGTGGTGGTAGTCCTCATTTAGAAAAGGGCGCACTTATGTTAGCCCAGGTTTCGCACGAGAGAGAACGCACCTGAGCCCCAATCATAGATGGATTTATGAAGGCTACCCTACTTCCCTTTCTGATGACGGTCTAGTTATCACTGAGGATTTAATCTGGATCAGGGTTTAATCCGGATATTCAAAATTTTGAATTAAACAGTATTCACAATGCATAGTATTTCCTATTCACAATTCTGAATTGAGTAGTATTCACGATGTACAAAAAATGCTAATATTATTTTAGATTGAAAGGCATAGAGATATGCTCCATGCAATTCCTATAAATGAATAAAAATGCATTCAGGATTGAAAAATATTCATTTTAACATTCATGAATCAATATTTCTGAAAATCTGAATCCATTTCAATTCATTTCAATCCATTCTCGTTTGTCGAGCAGCTTGTTGTCAGGATTCTCATCAAAATTGGCGTACATTTCCAAGATCACGAGATTTCCAATTTCACAACATTATGCCGGGTTTTGGTCGATCTTTAGAATCTCTAATCATAGTCGAGTCTTATTTCAAGATAGTTTTAAGTAATGTCTTAAGTCGCTAATGCAGCCTTCTGATTGCTTCGTGATTTCTTAAGACCGTACTTAAGACGATCTTGAATATAAGATCTAATTATGAATACCGGCTCAGTTTTTCGTTTACCACACTCCATATTATAAAAGGAAAAATAAACAAGCAGCACGGTTTGTGTAGTTCCTATAGTTACTTATAGCGAATTCGGCAGATTGCACTAGTGCGTACTGAGTTCGAACTTTTTTGATGCCATAAGCCTTATATCCACAATGCTAGAAATCGGTCCGAGACCTCGGATAAAAAAAGAATTGACCAATCGCAATGGTCATGTAATCAAATTGTTCAAATGTGATTTGTTAATTTTTTCTTTGTCTGAGATCTTGGACCGATTTCTAGCATCATGGACATTTTCAGACACATTTGATTAATGTGCTCTACCCCAGTGCCAAAAAATTTTCGCATTCAGTTAGATTGCACTGTTTCCGTGCGAGTTTCATGTTGTATTTGGCGAATAAAAATTGCACCAGTGCTAAATTTTTATTCGGTTAAACAGAATGCACTGAATGAGACCAATAGTAGATTTATCATATAATTGCGACGTTATATTATCCATTATTTGCTGTGTGTACTATTTTGAAAACAAGACATGTATATTTTCAATGATACATATCAAATAAGCCTCTTATAACTTTTATTTTGTTAATTTAAAATATTTAATATATAAAATTAACAATAATATGTATACCTGATGACATTAGCGAATTAGATATTGTTGATAAAGTATTTTATATTATTTTAACCGTTTAAAAAATTTAAATTATCTTTAATTATTGATTCTTGTTTATTGGATAAAGATCAATATGACAATTCAAACTGTCATTTGATTAGGAAAGTATCGCAGGAATCTCCTGGTGCTCTTCATGAGCGTCAGTGGATACATTGACGCTCAAAATCAGATAAGGGTAAGGTTAGAGTATCATAAATGACGCCGATATTTTGACGCGCGAATGAAAAAGATCTCACGTGTCATATTTTTGTAATTCGTATGGAGAAGTAGGTTATGTCCATAGTATTGATTTGTTGCAGCATTTGCAAATAAATGTGTTCATTAATAAAATATTACTAGTGGATGATAGATGTGCAAATATTATAAAATTAAAATCAGTAAAAAATAATAATAATGGCTGTAGGAGTCAACGCAGTTCCCAGCAAATGGATTAAAATGGGTTGAAATTTTTTTCTATCCGAATATTTTAAATAGCGAATACTTTTTTTTGGATTTAATTGGGTTCAATTGGATTCAATTAGATTCAATTGGATTGAAAAACTGCATTTCCTATTCAAAATTTTGAATTGAACAATCTTCACAATGTGTGTTGTTTGTGTTGTACAGAAAAAGCTAATATTATTTTTAAATTAAAAGGCATAGAGATATGCTCCATGCAATTTTTATAAATGAAAAATGCATTCAGGATTAAAAAGCATTTATTTTAACATTCGTGAATCAATATTTCTGAAAATCTGAATCAATTTATTTCAATCCATTCTCGTTTGCTGGGTTGTCAATTATCATTATTTCTTAAAATTATTCCTCCTACACTTACCATAAGCGCCGCATTCTACATAAATAAATATTTAGATAACAAAAAAATTTTTCAGTCAGTTAGCAGTCATACTAATAAAATAATGATAACTTTCGAGAATCCGTGCAATAAGGACTATCCAAGAAAAAAACTTCCCACACAAAAACTCACATATCCTCCAAATCACTTGACCGATTTTCAAAAGCAAACCATTTTAGAAACATCTTTTAATTACAATTAAAACTATATTTTAAAAAATTTTTAAAAACTACTTTTGATAAAAATTTTTAATTTTTTCTGGAATCCCCTCCATCATATTTTTTATGGTGGTCACTTCCTCGGATGCCCCCTTCGCTGTTTTTGGATTCTGAAAATCCTTTTTCCTTCCAGATCCTTCTTTAATAGTCAAGTCTTCCTTGAAATCGTCTAATGACTATTGACACCGTTTTCCTGCAAATTCCCACCTTCCGCGCGATTTTGATGAAACTCCACTCCGGGTGTTCTTGAAAAATTTTGATTATGGATTTGCGTGTTTCTACTTCATTTACCATTTTGCAACTGAGAACAAAGCGATTATGAAACTAACTGTTTCAATCGTTTCTTACATTCATTGCAAAGCCTAAATTAAAAAATTGTTTTTTTTTTTAAAGTGGTTTGGGGGATATGTGAGTTTTTGTGTGGGAAGGTTTTTTTCTTGGACAATCCTTATATGTCTTGACACAACGATTTTCAAATGAAGACTGAATCTTTGTTAAATTGATAATATCATGCTATAATGTCACGCATTAAAGTCAAGGTATAAAGTTAAAAAATAAAATATTTAATTCGTTGTTAAAAAATGTAAAATACTCAGAGTCTAACTTTTCTGTGTCTAGCTGTAAATTTAAACCATTCTATTGTTGTCTGATGCATAACATCTCCGATATTAATCGCTTATTAAAAATTTTTTCAGAGTCCAATATTTCCACTTCATTCCATCGGAATTCATAATTATTAGATGTGGGAAAAAGTTCGTGGCGTTTTTTCCAGATAGCATTACAAAAAAGCCATTAACTTTTTCCCATACCTAATATAACGTGTCTTATGTTTCTGTTATAACTGATTGTGATGATTTTTTATTATATGATTATAATGCTCTATTTTTTTCTTATATGATTATAATGTTCTGATATTCTTGTTTGGAGATACCTACCTGTTTGGCCCACATATTACAATCATTACAATTTATGCAGTAAACCACATTTCTCTTTGATGAATCTCTTTGATGAATGGAAGTCTGTTCTTATGCTCTGATAAATTTATTTAATTTATTAAGATTAAAAAACGATAATTTCGTACTTATGTTATTGATAAATCTTCTAAATTTATTGGAGATATTTTTTAGTGAACCAACTAATTATTGATTTTTTTATTATTATCATTTATTATTTTTTGTTGGAAAGATTTCTTATTTATTAGCCACTTTAGTCGATCATTCATATCAAAAATAAAATTAATTGGATAGTCATTTTCTAATAAAATTTGAACTGAATTCCAGAATATGAATTCCAGATTCTTCTGATGAAACTTAGGATGCAATAGCAGAAATGCCTTGTTAAGCTTATCGTTCCTCTTTTTTGGCACAACGGATGTTGGGAGAAATAATTTAGGTATCTACTTGAATATGTACTTTTATGATACCAATCGAAAATGATCCCATTGTCCACACGATGATCCTATAATGATCATCGTCTAAAAAGTTTTTAATTTTTTAATTTTTTTTTTGTTACCAACTTCAATTATAAATTGTAAAGTCTATGATGAGGCGTTAAAATATTCAAGTAATATATCAACCAAAGTAATCGGTACAACTATGATTACATCATCAACATATCGAAAGTAAAAAGGTAGTGGTAAATTAACTCTCCCAAGCACCTCATTCTCCAAGTCTTCCATAACAAAGTTAACTACGATCGATGAAGCCAAGGAGTACCAAATGTCTGTCTATAATATTGGTTGTCAAAGGTAAAATACATTGAATTAACCACACACTGAACTGATTATAAAATTAAGAAAGTCTCTTTAAGAAATTTTATATATATAATTTTAACCTATAACCTATAAAAAATAATTTTATAAAATCAATACTTTTAATTGAATGAACTCTTACACATTGTAGATAAAAATATCTTGAATTATATCTACAAGAATATTTGGAATATCCTGCCTCGCAATTGTGATTAACTATCTCAGCTTCATTCACAATAGATTCGCAAGCTCCACAAGTATTTACTAAAACCTGATGAAATTAAATTTATTTCTTCAATACATTTATTGTATATTGAAGATGTATAAATAATTTTACTGTAATATGTAATTGACTAATTTACTAAGTACATCTAATGAATCTATTTCGCTTCTTAAAAAAAAAAACAATTCTTTTGCGGGCGATGCTTAGAAATTGAAAAATCTGATCTGAGCGTCAAACAAACGCTGAAACTAAGGCCGGAATCAGACTATGCATTGAAGATTGAGATTAAAAATTAAAGATTGAAATTTCAATGAGGACAAAGAAGTTTTAGCTCCTTTTGTTCTGATTGGTCAAACTTTCAATCTTTCAATCTTTAATCTTATTCTTCAATGCGTAGTCTGATTCCGATCTAACACGACGTTATAAAACTGTGTTGACGCGCGTCAATTGGCGCTCATGAAAAGCACCTTTAAGGTGCTTGACACTCTTTTTTAGTGTCAAAATAGATCACGTAATCGAAATCGACGCTCGATATTCATCAATTTTTGTCCTGATTTATTTTGATGATCACCTTTAAATTCAGTGCCATCAAATCACACTATCAAAAATTTCAGTGCAATAAAGCTTGCTCTCATTCAGTGCATTTTGTTTAACTGAATACAAATTTAGCATTACACTGGTGCAATTTTTATTTGCTGAATGTAACATGAAATTCGCACAGTAACAGTGCAATCTAACCGAATGCGAATATTTCTTAGCAGAGGGCAGAGGGCATTAGGCCCATTCTTTTTCCTCCTGAGCAGAAAAGGAAGAAAGATAAACTGGTGCAAAAGTTCAGTCAAAAAGAACAGACCTAGATCGAATGTGTGACATCGAAAAAGTTCGCACTCAGTGCACTAATACGCACTGCCAAATCAGTAGATCTGTTCTTTTTAGCTGAACTTTTGCACAAGTTTATCTTTTTTCCTTTTTTCTTCAGCCCAGCAAACGAGAATGGATTAAAATTTTTTTAATGCGTACTTTAAATCCATGAAAATGGATTGAATGAATTAAAATAAATTGAATCCGAGCTGACTAATCATATTAATATTCGAAAAAAAAACATTCATATTTAAATTTTTACAAATTTTATTCCTAAGACATTACCCGTTACACCACTTCTTCAATTGGTAAAGATGTTATTCATTCTTTACTTCAATTATAATCACTAAACTAGTAACAAATTATATAAATGTAATGAAAATATCATTATTTAACAGATATAATATAAACAATTTATATTATTATGAGACAACATTGGATAAATGTCGGATAACCTAATCTCGCTTGGCCAGTGTCGCGCGCCGTGATTAGCCTAATATTTGAGCTGTGTTCGACTTGATTTATGAGTGTTTATATCGATTATTCATTTTATTTCTAATCAAAAAGAAACGAAAGAACATAGCTTAATTATTTTTACGTTACAACTTTTTTCAACTTGGATTAAAACGAAAAAGATTTTACTTATAATTTTAAATAATTTAAGTAGCATTTATAGTTTATTTTAAATGAAAACTTGTTTTATTCAATTGGATTGAAAAATTACATTTTATATTCAGAATATTGAATTAAGCAGTTTTCACGTTGCATAGAAATTGTTGATATTATTTTCGAATTTTTTGAATTAAAAAAAATATATTTCCTATTCACAATTCTGAATTGAGTAGTATTCACAATGTACAGAAAATGCTAATATTATTTTTAGATTGAAAGGCATAGAGATATACTCTATGCAATTCCTATAAATGAATAAAAATGCATTCAGGATTGAAAAGGATTCATTTTAACATTCATGAATCCGTATTTCTGAAAATCTGAATTCATTTTAATCCATTTCAATTCTCGTTTGCTGAGAGGAGAAGAGGAAGAAAGATAAACTGATGCAAAAGTTCAGCCAAAAAGAACAGATCTAGTGTTAATTGTTTTACTTTAGTACAGTGTTGCTCTAAGTTAGTGCTGCACTATGATCGAGCGCATTTATTCCAAGACCATGCTACACTGGTACCATGTCAGAGCAGCACTAGTGCAGAGTCAGTGCAAGTGTGCTTTATTCGCCATTACACTTTTTACACTCAGCATCTTCGCTTTTTCTCTTTTCAGCGCCAAATTTATCTCATTTTAAGTGTAAAAAGTGTAAAAAAGTGTAAGCAAGTCAAACAGACCTATTACCACTCTTCTCTCACCACGCGCTACCAAGTGGTAGCGCAAATCAAACCGGAATCTGGCAGCACTAGAATTCGCATTACTGCAGGCTGCTTCACTGCTCTAGTCTCACCAAATCAATTTCGCCACTCAGTCACTTCAGTTCTGCGAGGCTCCTACGCATCTATTCGCCGTATGTTATTATCGCAATTACGGCGAAGTGACATGTTACTGCGCGTTATCTTGATCACGCTTCGCCTAGCTGAAGCTTATCTCATTGCGATTTCCTTTATGTAGCATTTAACTGTAGGCATCCATGTCGATCAGTCACCCTCCTGATTAAAATTAAATGCAGCAACAATTCACGTAAACAGTATTGTTGAAGTTTATTATCCACTGTATTGAGAACGAAACGAGTTTTGGCCAAAATGAACGAAATTGAGGTGATTTTTCGAAAATTCCGTTGCCTAGAATCGAATCAAGGACTCGTGAATTTCCGCGCTTCGTTGATTTGTTCGCGACGGGAAATATGATGATCCGTCTAGCTTTTTGCGTTGCAGAGCCCCATCGGGCGGATTAATGTAGGAGATTCAGCCGCGTTCTTCCACTAGTGAGATCTCGCACAGGTAAGGGCCTAAGCACAAAGATGACTGTAACTGAATCGTGGAACGTAAGTCGTAGTTGTAGGTTGATCAAAACATTGTGCGTTGATCTACGATTATGATTCATTTACGATCATCTTTGTGCTAAAGTCCTAGCTAACTTGTGTTTTAACGAATGATGCGCGCTCATGAAAGACTCGACTGTTTACAATCAATTTTATTTAAATAGAGGACGGAAAATTCGGAAGACTTTCCTTTTGCAGCACGCAGTGACATGATCGATCCTATTGTGATATTGCGCGAGTATATAGTTTGATTCAATCATCCCATTATCAAAGCAGGAAATCTACTACATGCTTAAAGATGTATGTCACATTTAAAAGCAATACCAAAAATGTAAAAATTTTATAAATTATTTTATTTTTACGTCTATGAATATATATGTATAAAATTTGAGCACAATTCTCTTATAATTGTTTTAAAAGTTATTTAATTTTTTTATTTGTTTTGATTTTTATGTATAATTGTAATAAATCTTATAATATGTAAATTTTTGATGAGAAATATTAAGATAAGAAATAAAATTTTATTGAAATATTGATCAAATAATAATAAATGTTTTGTGTAAAAATTTATTTTATAACTTCTTTTATTTACTCGTTAGTCGTTATTAACCTAAAATTATAGAAAAATATGATCATTTTGTTATAAATCAAATTATTTGTTTTGTTTCTTGCAAATATTTTCATGGCAAAAACATGTTCATGGCCTAATATTAAAATTTGTCGAATGATATTGGCTAATATTAGCTTATTTTGGTTAATTGTTTTAGCTGATATTATTTAACTAACATATTTTTAATCATGGGCATCCAGAAAAGCATCCAAAATAGGACATTTGTCTCCCTCCTGGGCTTATTTTTTGTTCTGGGCATAGGCGCGCTTTGAATAAATGCGCGTGTTGATTAGGGCAGGCTAATGCTGAACTTGCTATGGAATCTTGTGGTAGTAATAAAAAATTTAAAAAAGCAAGATCTTTTTCAACTTTGTCATGGTGGGAAAGTTTTTAATTAAAAGATGTATACTTTTAATTATATACATTTTAATTATATACATATATCTTGATAGCCAAATGAGTTTAAGATGTCATGTTGCTGTCAGTCGTAGTAGATGTCGACAAATTAGGGACAAGATGCTTCCTCAGTATGTGTGAAATGTTGCCCTCACGTGAATTCTAAATTTGATAATAATAAGTTGATAGTATCTTGATGGCATGTAAAATATATGTGCCATCAATTTGCCATTATGTTGTCGGTATGAAATGCGAGCTCATCACGTGCCCTCATTTTGTCATCAACATAACATATTATTAATTCTCAACGTTTGCTCTTGAAATTTTATACTGATGATGTCTATTTGCCCCCATGTTGCTAACTCACTTTGCACATAAATTGCATCTTATATCAACAATTGCTGCAATTTCACAACAACTCGTGCAATACATTACTTTGTCTAATATGTTAATCACGCTTGGTTATCTGGGTATATTTTT
>Ga0157364_1001114_pt1 | contig 21825 bp, 13 predicted proteins | sample AttsexASBM2_FD_111476 | JGI IMG/M metagenome (GOLD analysis project Ga0157364, IMG submission 111476) | Fungus gardens microbial communities from leaf cutter ant in Ribeirão Preto, State of São Paulo, Brazil - Atta sexdens ASBM2 | ecosystem: Host-associated > Fungi > Mycelium > Unclassified ...
CGCCCGCACGCACGCACGCACGCACGCACGCACGCACGCACGCACGCACGCACGCACGCACGCACGCACGCACGCACGCACGCACGCACGCACGCACGCACGCACGCACGCACACACACACACACATCAACAAATTATATAATCAATAAGATTGGAAACAAGATTATTTATGTTAAATACATTACTTTAAATACAAAGCGCCACTACGGTTTGAACGTTAAGATGTTGAATGGACAACAATTCAGATTGATTGCGTTGAAAATTCGACAACCATATCGGCAATTGTCATTTCTGAAATTAATTTATTTATATCAATATATATAATAGTTCAACATCTTAACATTCAGACCGTAGTGGCGCTTTGTATTTAAAGTAAATTATATAATTGTTATATGTAACATTTAAATTTTTTGTTCCTACTTTTATGTAATATAGCAAAAGCGTGTATAAAGCTCATCTTTATTTTTTCCTTATGAGATGAGTTTCCTATTATGAGATAACATATCATATAAAGAAACACTTCACATATTAGAAACTCTTTTTTTAAATAATCAAAATCGGCACTTTTAATAAAAAATTTCTCATATAACAAAGTACAGTTATTATTAATTGCTAACTTTTGACAATTAAACTTAAATATATTTCCCATAAATTTAACGTGGAAATTGAAGTTACAAATTAAATAAATTACAAGCTTTAAAAAAAGATATCTCATAATGACGACTTTACCCTGCTCTCATTCGCCCTGTCAAACACCATTTTTTATAAAAAATTATGTCAGATATAAGTAAAAGATTATATTGTTATAATTAACGATTGTTTTATTGAAAAACGGATTCAAATTAGTATAATTAATTAAAAAATGTTTTGTCTATATATAATTTCTCGATAAGAGCTTTAGAAGCGATTTAAAGTCGTTATATAGAATAGAAATAAATAATCAAATTTCTTCTTGATGTTAATGAATTGAAGAAAAATAAAATTTATTAGAAAAAAATTTATTAGACGTAAATTTATTTTACTTTAAAAGGAAAGAAAACAGATCACTTGATCATGCGACATTTAACTGAATCGAAAGTATTAAGTCTAGTATATTTGTACAGATTAACTTTAAAAATTCTGCTGCTTTTATTTATGAAGATCTTTGCGAGAGATCTCATCCTCGCCGGAGGCAACTTTATCTATCTAGTCAGTTCATCGTCCATGTGCAATTACGGTGGTTGTACACGCGGGGAGCTTTTCGAGAAAATCGCATTCTCTCCGTAGAGAAATGGAGAAATGCGAAATCGTGATTGCGGAAAGAGGAAGATTGCGTTCCTGTATAATTCGCGTTGACCTATCCGTTGCCACAAGCGCGCATCGTATAAATCGCGCGCAGTTGTTAATTTGCTTTATCCTTAAACGCTATAGTTGTAACTTGTCGAAAAGGGCAATGGATGGAAACAGAGTTTTACAATTAGAGGCTTCCTTGCGCGTTTATGCCCCAACGTGTAATAACACTGTAATCTGGATTTGCATTTCCAGATAAATTAACGCGTATTTTGAGTAACGCGTACACGAAGTTATTTGAGGAACCTTTAATCTGCTAATTGTGAAATCTTTAGATACATCGGTAATGTTATCGTATAGAGTCGAACTAACTTTGCAACTGCTATATTAAAGATTTCACCATTATTAGTTAAAGCTATTTGCGTCTACTATTACCTCTCTTTTTTAGAAATGAATAAAAAATTAGATTGAAATTGAAATAAATCTGTTAACGGAATCAATTAATTATGTATGTAGCATTAATTATGTATGTAATTATGTATGTAATTATAAAAAATTCTAACCCTTTTTTCTAGTATTCTAAAATTAAAAATTATTATTATTAAAATCATACAAATTATTATCGATAATTATAATCTCTTCCGAATTCAGGCTATCTAAAAATTAAAGAAGAGACTTATTGTATCTTAAGATCGTTTGCAATTAGAGAATAATTAAAGAAATCGGTATCATAAGATCAATTTCTAAGAGTCTTACATTAAATTTAACATTTACGACTTTTATGATGATTTGAGTTAGGTAATTAATCAGACAAGATTTAAAAATAAAATTTTACCAGATGTGCAAGTTCTCTGAATTGGTCATTTCACGTAATAACTACAATAGTAACATTTACGTGAAGAATAAAGGGAGCGTGCAAATCGCGCACAACCATTAACCTTGTTTCCATCTAGGCAGTACGTTTTGCAGTAAAACTCGCAGTTGAGATAGCAAGCTCTATCGTATATGTATGCAAGTACATACGAGGTTAGGTGTGTGCGCTTGTGTGTTTGCAACTGGACCCTGCAAGTGTACCTAAATCCGCGATTGTGGCGAGAAGGCTTAACGTTTTCGCTCTTAAATGATACTAGCGAGGCGCCCGCGCCATGTCTTCGTCTATATTCCGGCTCGTTTTACTCTCGCGTAGAATCGTGCATGCATTCTCACCTCGCTCCATTTATCGGTTTCCCACATCGGACAGGACACGGTATTGCAGGTCTCCTGAATGTGTGGCTTGTGCGTGCTGCTACACTTGTGATCGGATAACTGTAACAATAATTTAATATTACTAGCTATTAGAATTCAATAGGAAAATAACTCGTTACTTGTGTAACAAAGTTACAATTAGACTTACATTTTTTCAGTAACCATAATTTAACTTACAATTAGTTAAATTTTTTGTGCTTATTAACTAATTTATAGTAGTTACTTTTTTAATATATTTTAAGTTACGTTATATTATTATATATTATAAGTTAAGTTATATTTAATTACTTTATATATTTTAAACTTATTCATCAAAACATATGGAATTTAAATTAAAATAAAAAACTCAGTGAACAATCAGCAACTATGTCTTGTAATTAGAATTCTTTTATCTCTGATAATCATTATACTCTATAAATGTCTGTATATTAATTAAGAATTAAGTTCTGTAGGGAAGCTTTTTGACATAGTGAACGCATTTCCCATAATTTTGATTTCAAGTGTATATACGTACATATTAATTGCAATGCACAAATTTATAGGAAAGTAACTGAAAATAATGACGCGTTACTTTTTAAGTAATTATAGTTATAACATGCTACATTTCACTCTTTTTAGAAGCAGTATTTATGACAGAATTTGTAACGGTGTAAATACAATTATTTTTTGAAAGAAAGAACTGTACTAGCTACTTTTAAAAAGTAACTTCCTCTTTCTCTTTCAATTTTTGGAATTTAATAATATCATTAAAATATTAATAATTAAGTATGAGGGAATTATACAAGTGCATGTGACATATTAAGAATTGAAAAATTTTATTATAAATATTAGACAACAAGTGTCAATGTTTATTTGAACAGCGGAATGTCGACAATTATACAAAAAAAACTATACTTATGACTATAATTGCATGGTAAAATAATTTAGGAGCTTTATTTTTATAATTATTGTTACTATAATGTTAATAATAATAATCTTAATAATAATTATCTCTTTAATAATAATAATTATCTTTATAATTTTATAAAAAATATAGTTGCATCAAAAATTATAAATTAAAGTTATAAATTATGATAATATTGCATTTTATCTTCAGTGTAGAATTATTCGACTACACTGAAGATAAAATGCAATATTGTTTTCACAAAATAATGAACATAATAATTAAATCGTATCTTGGCAGAAATTTAACTTCGAAAATAATCATTAAAACATTTAATATCAATGTTTAAAAAAAAACTGTGATAAAAATATTTTGTTAATGAAAAATCAATCGTAAATGATACATAAATTCTCGAAAGATGTCTAGAGCTGTAAGCTGCGCAAGATACCGTGCATATGTGAAATATGAACGTACACTGTCTTATATACGTGTGCGTGAGAGCTAGCTGTCGGATAGGGGAGGTTTTACGATGAGCGACGGCGTGTACTCATGGAGCAGCTCCTCGAGTTTAAACGAACCGAACTGGGTTAGGGATCGTGGGATCTTCCAAGACCGTCACGGAAAGCGGGACAGGGCTGCGTATGTAAATGCGACTCGCAGACAAGTATGAAAGTACGGCATAAAATTTGAGATGAGAGGAATGGTTAACGTTCCGTCCGCGTGGAAGTGCGGCGGAATTACGGCCGTGTCTAACGTCACTGGCGAAATGTGAAAAATGTGGCGTTTTATCGTGTGCACGCGTAACGCTGATTCCGTCGTGCTTGACAGATTTATTCTAGAAAGATTTATTTGTCTTTACATCGTAAAAAGCGTCGTCGCGTTGACATCCCTCTGGGGCAGAATAATCGGGTTTTCAAAATCGTGTTAATCGTCGGCATGATTGTATTGATTTCTCACATCATTAGACAAATTTAAATAATTTAATTACGATATCTCAAACTAGAATGTTTCACACAAACGTAAATATATTTTATGCATGAGGAACTTTTTATTCTTTCTCTCGAAAAGTTCTTCTAATTAGAGAATTCTAATTAGAGAAGAAATGAATAAAAAATAATAGTATTCATTAAATATGTATAAAATAATAAAGAAAATAATAAAGAATAACAATGAGATTATAGATAACAATTGTGTCAAGATAAGTGTAAGATAAGTGCCAATATCGACAGCCAAGCTTGCATGAAATGAAATATCAAAATCGAAGTGTTACCGAATGTTTTTTTCAGATAAGTTCTCAAACTCCACTCGTCACAGAATCAAGGAAAAAACTTGATTAAACGAAAATTTTATTATTGAAGAGCCTTTCTTCCGGATTTACCTTCGTGGTTTCGTTCCCGTTCTCTTCGATGCAGAAGACGGACCTTGTTCTCGAACCGCCGCCGCAGCTTGCGCTACACGCACTCCAGTCTCCATTCATCCACCTGAAAAAATAAAGAAAGAGAGTTTCTTCAAGATAGTATCATAAAAAATCGAATTTTTGTAGAGTTATTCACAGCCGCGTAGTATAGTGAAGTCGCATGTGCTAATGAAATCTGATTAACATTCCGTTTTCGTTGGTGGCAGAAATGCGATCAGCAAGTCTTTGTGTTATTTAAAATCGATGTAGAAAATGTACGTGCCATCAACATCTGCAATGTAAAGTTTATGATACGGAGATGGCAACATACTGTTTAGAACGCGTTTAAAATGCATCAGGCATTTCCAGGCATCGATATATTTCTCGTTCTTTTACATTGGTGAACACATTCATTTTTTACGATCGATTTTCATAGAACAGGAAGTTGTCAGGTTCCGAAACATGAAATAGAACCCAGCGGATTGTCTAAATCTTGCGCTGTAATTTTCACTGCTCTCGAACAATGCAGAACAGTTCATAATACATTACAATGTTGCCTTAGTTATACGCGCTAAACATGAATGACAACGCAGAAGAATTTTAAAGTTACTTATAAGCAATGTAAATTGTTATAAATCAGATAACACGATACAGAAAAATTAAATAACTAAATTTTAATTGTTAATAACAAAATATAAAGAAAATACATGATACAAAATATCATTTATGCTGAGAGAGAGAGAGAGAGAGAGAGAGAGAGAGAAAGAGAGAGAGAGAGAGAGAGAGAGAGAGAGAGCGGTAAGCTCTTAAATGTTAAAAAATGATTACAAGTTAGATAGTACAATGATAAAAAGTAGCTTCATTGTAATATATAATATTGATTTTCTATATCAGATTTAAAATTACGATTTTTTAAATTATTTAATTAATTTTTTACATCTTAAAAATTGTATTTTAAACTTAATAATAGCAATTAAAAATATACGAAATAAAATTATAAATAAAATATAAATTTCCAATATTTTTGATGAAATATTTTTGATGAATTTTCAATAATGTGTCATCTATGTAACGTTATATACATGTCTGGAAATAATTGTCAAATATTTATAAATAGAGCGGACTAAACTGAGTCGAAAAATCCTGTAACATTTTGTAAATTTTCAATAGTTAACGAGATATTAATCTTTAAAGATAGCTAGATCCGCGCGCCTGCCTGGCCTATTATTGCGAAGTATATACGCCTACCGATCGCTTGGCGCGCGGGTCGTGGGGAGCGATTGATTGATAAGCGCCCCGTGCTGTGCACATCGCCACAAGCCTCCATAGCTCGGACGGCGCGCTTGCCAGACTATTTTGCGAGGAAATATAACAATCTGCGTAAAACGTGATTTTTCATATATTAAACAGTGTATATCAGCTCGTAAAGATTTGCACATTTTGGGCTGATTCCGGCGAGTGACCTCCACTATCGCTTGAGGTTCGGCGGCCGAGCTGCCGAGCGCTCACGTGACGCTCTAATTCAGGAGCGTCTCTATACCAGAAATATACTGGGAGCGCACCTTCCGCCAAATTATTATTGAAACATGTTTTTTATTAAATAATTTATTTCTATTAACATAAAAATTTATATTGTTTATTTATTCATTATTCCTTAATATACTTATATTTTAACGTAGTTTTCTAGTACATTATATAATTATGATAATGTATATCTTTCGACAATATCTTTCCACATCACCCGTGAGTACTATTGTAAGATGCGTTTTTTTTAAATTAAATGTGGTTTCCCCAGGCTTATTCCACAAAAAGAAGAATAAAAAAAAAAGAATCAAAATTATATATCATATAATATGATATATAATTTTGCTTTTCAAGTCATTTGAGTATTTGATTCCTCTTTTTTTGTGGGATAGATCTATTGGGAAACCACATTAAAAAAAAATGCATCTTACAATAGTACATCACGGATGATGTGCGGAAAACTATTGTCCGAAATGTATGTTATCATAATTATGTATTAGAAAACGTTAAGATATAAGTATATCATTAAGGAACAATAAATAAATTAACAATAGAAAGTTTTATATTAATAGAAATAAATTATTTAATAAAAAACATGTGTAAATAATAATTTGGCGGAAGATGCGCTCTCAATATATTTCTGGATATAAGGATGCTCCTGAGCCAGAGCTCGGCCGCCGAGCCTCAAGCGATGGTGGAAGTCACTCGCCGGAATCAGCCCAAGTTCTTCTTTCCATAAAAATTGACAGAAAAACATGTTTGAATTTTTGACACATTTTTTTACATATTATAAAAGTTATTGTATTCTGAAAACTAAAAATATTATCAATATAATCGTTGGTTAGACGGAAACCTCTGGTTTCTTCAATATACGTATATTTCAATACATATGGTATATTTCAAATTGCAAACCAATTCGTCAATTGTAGCCTGAGAAATATACACCGTCTGAAAAAACATGGTTTCGGAAAAAATATTTAAAGTTTCCCACGTTTTCTTTGTGATTGATAGAACTCATTTCTATTCCTTGCATATTTTATATTCTTCTGTATATATATATATATATATATATATATATATATATATATTTTAGCTTCAATATTCACATTGTTTGAAGTACGATTTTACAAAATGTTATGCCGCTCGATTCTTTGGATTGACTACTTGCGCGTACACTGTTAAATCTATAGTTTTTAACCTAATGTGTCGCCACTGCTCCTACTAAATATCGGTACTCAGTTATATCGGTATTTTATCTAAAATGGTAATTAAATTTGATATCGTATCAAATTGACATTATATAATGTCAAATATAACCATTGTTTTTTAGTATAAAGTAACGATATAATTGAGCAATGGTGATTCACATTAGGTTAAATTTGACACTACAGATTTAAGTACACTACAGATTTAAGTACAGTGAAGTACATGCGTCCACTTCACGTGTTGTAACTCAAGAAATAATTCGAATATTCACTTAGGGCTTTTTGCATTAATTCTAAGACTACAAACAATATTTTAAACAAAAAATTTGTTTTTTGAAAATTTCCAAGTGTACTCTCACCTTAAATATAGTTTATAAAATTATTATATTTTATGTGTAAACGTTTAACTCTGTGTTTTAATCATTTAAAGAAAAATTAATTATTTAACTTTATTTTAAGTGATTAAAGTTATAATAATATATAAGTTATAAAAATTATAATATTTTAATTAAGTAGTTTTTAAAATTACTTAGAAAAACTCTCAAAGTCAACTAAAATTGTTAATGGAAATTCTTACTTTTTATTTATGAAAATTGTACTAATATTTTAGTGTTAAAACCTATCGAACCTATTGTCCTTGAACTTTCAAGGAGATTGTTCATTTCAGATTGTTCTTCACATTTTTAGAGAAAAATGAAAGTAATAAGAGTTATATTCAAGCGGTCTTTATATTCCTATATTAAAAAATCTTTCTATTCCAATTAAAATACAGTAGCATCAATTGCTATATAGCAAGCTATTGCTATGTAACAGCAAAAACTATATTAGACTTGTTGTTCGTTCGACATGTGAATCTCGTGTGAGGATATATGATAAACAATCGATTTTTTTCGTGCGAAATAATTGTTGTGGAGAGGGAGAAAATCTCACGTTGTAAGTAATATATCTGAGCATGCAAAATCTAACAAATCAGTATCATTTTTTAAATTTGAACCATTTTTTTGTTATTTTATATAGATCATTTCGGATATAAGCCGTCTTTGTAAAATATTCTTTTCATTCAAAATCTTTACCAATCAAATTCGTGCATTGAATTTAATCTATGCTCCGTTATAACTGAATAGGTGTTCCAATTTATTTGATTCTTATCTTCTTTTATTCGTGTTTTTAACATTCTATTCGTTTGGCTTATGACGCGTCACAATCTTTACATTCAATTTTTGTACACTACATTCATATGTACATTTAGGTAGTTTATCCTTTAATACTCTAATACATTTACTCAACTTATTAATTGCCGAATACGTCATGCGTATTGTTTTATTGTTCCTAAAAAGATGGTTTATTTTTTTCCTGATATGCCTAAGATGAAAGATAATGTTAAATATATTTTTTTCTTTTCTTTTTGTCATGTTTTTCAGAAAACACTTTTATAGCATGTCATGTGTTATTTAGCATATCAAATTTATTTAGCATATCAAATTTTTTATAAAGCTTCTTCTTGATAGTAGAAAAAATTAAATCTAATGGGTATTCATTGTTTAATAGAATTCTTATGATGTCTATTCTTATCATGTCAAAATTCTTATTTTGAAACTTGGGATGAGTTAAAAGAACTTTGCCTAATAATGTTAAATTATTCCTACTTTTTGGTACAATAGATGTTGAATAATAATTCAGATATTTTCCCGAGAAAGTATACGATTTATGGTACATATCATGTATCAATGTGTTGTTTTCCCTAATCAGTGTCACATTCAGAAAATTCAACTTATTACCATTTTCTTCTAATATAAACTGTAGTCTTGGATGGTACGCATTAAATATATTCACTAGTTCATCAACGTATTTTTATCTATTGCCATTGCAATATCGTCTACATATCATACGTAAAATGTCGGATTTGTTGATAATTTTTTTATTACTTCTGTTTCTAAGTCCTCTAAAACTATGTTGTGTCACTATTGGAGATAGTGATGACTATCTAAAAAAATATATGCCACTATTGGAGATAGTGATGAACCAAACTATGCCACTATTGAAGATAGTGATGAATCTATCGGTACACCATGTGTTTGTTTATAATATTTGTCATTAAAATAAAAAAAAGTAGAATTTGTAACTTACTTTCTCGGGGAAATATCTAAATTATTATTTACAACACCCATTATGCCAAAAAATAGGAGTAATTTAATATTAGTGAACAAAATTTTTTGACTCACTAAGTTTCAAAATAAGAATTTTGACATGATCATAAGAATTTTATTAAACAGTGGATATCCATTAGATTTAATTTTTTCTACAATCAAGAAGAGATTTTATAAAAAAATTGATATGCTAAATAAAATAATACATGCTACAAAAATACCTTCTAAAAAACATGACAAAGAAAAAAAGAAAAAACATATTTAACATTACTTTTCATTTCAGGCATAATCAGAAAAAATGAACCATCTTTTTAGGAACAATAAAACAATACGCATAGCGTATTTGGCAATTAATAAGTTGAATAAATATATATATTAGAATATTAAAGGATAAACTACCTAAATCACATACGAATATAGTGTACAAAATTGAATGTAAAGATTGTGACGCATCCGTGGGCCAAACAAGTAGAATGTTAAAAACACAAATAAAAGAACCAAATAAATTGGAGCATCCATTCGGTTATAAAGAAGTATAGATTAAATTCAATGCACGAATTTGATTAGGAAAAGGTAAAGATTTTGGATGAAAAGAGTATTTTAGACGGCTTATATTCGAAATGATCTATATAAAACAGCAAAAAATAGTTTAAATTAAAAAAATGATACTAATTTGTTAGATTCTGTATACTCAGATATATTACTTACGTGACATTTTCTCCCTTTCCACAACAATTATTTTACATGAAAAACATCGATTTTTTTATCGTATCCTCACATGAGATTCACATATCGAACGGACAACAACAGTCTAACATAGCTTAATAAGTTTGTAAGTTTGTTAAAATATAACCTATACTTTATTTACTTATATGTATATATAATTAATTTATTATTTAGTTAATCTGTTTTATGGGGATCTATATGTTGGACGAAGGAATGCATTAATGCTTGATAATCTGTAGGAACTACGTAATATGAAACAGCGACTTAGTTGTAACCCTAGTTTTAATTCTTGACATTCGCAATGAGAAAGCGTAAATTTGAATAGCATTGATCCTAAACAAAAGATCGAAACATTTGCATAATTAATCTTTTATATACTTGAATAAATATATACAAATACCAACAGCATGCGTCGGCTCTTATTAACATGATTACTTGTGATTTTATTCACTAGATCATTATATATAATTATATGATTATTATATGATTAATTTTACAAGTGGCAGTAGTAATTCGAGCAGGCAATCTATACGATTCAATTGTATCGATTCATCATCATAAATCATATTATTCGTTCTGTTTGAGAAAACTGATCTACGTTATGGTCGTGATGTAATATTTTGTACACTCTAAAAAAGCGGTGTGAAATTTCACCACATCCATGTGGTTAAATAATTTGATGCGAATTTTAACACCAAAATATGATTAATCTTTCACATGACAAATGCGTCAAATTTTGATGCGGCATTGTTTGTTTTCATATCGTGCAGAGTATGATTGCACACATTTCAAAGAACCAATCACTACAGCGTTTGAGGTTACATTAGGACTGCCTTCTGTTTCACGCATGATGCGCATGATGTATCATTTATCCTTGTAACATTCAATGAATAACAAGGATAAATAATGCAGTATGCGCATTATGCATGAAACGGAATGCAGCCTAGTTCGTGTCTTTTGTCTGATTGCGCCAAACCGCCCAGACATTTTTAACGTCGACAAAACGTTAGGAAAGTGTGTGGATTTTCGTCATCTTCGGCATTTTCGTATAAAGTTAACAATGGCATTCTCGATAATTACAGTGATCTGATTACAGTATGTTCGCAAGCAGTGTCGAAAAAGCGTTTGACATAATCGATTGTAATAATGCTTATTAAGATTAAATATCTTAACGAAAAAGATTAAATATCTTAACGAATTTGTTCGCTTAGATGCGAGTGATACAGCGAAAGAATTCATTGTTAGAAATATATAATGTATATTTAAAGTTGGAACATAAATCTATATTAAATAATGAAACGCAGCATAGTAATTAGACAAACGTACGAATTTTTGAATTATGGAACATTTCATTTCTTTTATCTCTTATCTGCACTCTTAACGGTAAAATTATTGATATCCAAAGATTTATTATTATATTCGTTTGTTTGCATGTTTCATTGTTAAATAACAATCAATTTTTGCTTTTTTTAAAAAACAATCATTTTTAAATAAATTATTTTTTTATAAGTGCGTAACAAATTTAAGGCAGAAGTAAAAGATGAAGAAATAAAATTTCAAGATTTTGATGACATTGAGATAGAATCTGTAGATTTGATAGAATATATAAAGGAAAAATAATCAGATAATTTTGTTCTGAATATTTTTTGCAAACAAACTTTAAATACTCTCGGTAAGCCCGATTATTTATATACAAAACAGCAATATATTGTAATTTGTATGTATAACATCCTGCAAATATATTTAAAAAAAGTATATTTTAACAAATGAAATAAATAAGAAACTTTTAGTTTTTTAGAACAATAAATAACTTAAACAAGTATTTTTGTTTATGTAAATTATTACTTTCCTAGGAAATATGAATATATTATTGATATTAAAACACATTTATTTTAATATTATTTTAATATCAATAATGCATATATAATACGCATAAAATATAAATACAAAGTATAATACATATTATATATATAAGTTCATTTTTCGTTTGGTTCAAATTTAAATCAAATATATATATATATATTTATATTATTTGACTTAAATTTAACCTAAACACAAAAAATAAACTGTTTACACCGTCATGACCTTCGTGTTTGAGTCAAATATAATATATAGCATATGAGAATGGAATAAACAGTGTAAACTCACTATTGCAGTATTTTTAACACCATTTTAGATATAATAATCACACCGCCAGTAGTATTAAAATTTACATCGTTTTCTATGTGAAAATTAACAGCGTTTTTTGTGTGGAAATTCACACTGCAACAATGCGACTTATTCACACCGAACAAATGGTGTTGATTTTATATCAATGATGAAAATTATACAGACACTCATATTGGTGTCAAATTCCATCGGTGTTAAAATGACACCGACATTTTTTAAACTATAGGTAAGGAATTGCTTTCTATAATTATGAAAACTTAGTTATTAATTTCCATAATTTATGTTATTGTAGTTCTATATTCATATTTTGTAGCACTATATTTAATTTATATTTTTGTCATAACGTTTTGTTTATAATTAAAGAACAGGAACTCTTTGTATGGTGATACCAATGAGAGTCATGTCTGAGTACATGCGTAAGTATGACATTTATCACAAATATGTTCATGAAAATTATGTGGGATTAATTAAAAATGATAAAGGGCCTTTTATTTGTTCAAACTGTGAGTATAAATATAGTTGTAAGAAGGAGAAATTAACATAGATATTCAATGTTTAAATTGCTAAATAGTTTTTTATAAATGTTCATATATCAGTATGTTTATACAATAAAATTATAAATTTACTAAAAGTAACGTTGATCATTTCACTTTTTATATTTTTAATTTTATATTTTTATATTTTTAATTTTCGTATGAAAAAGAGAAAATGTATACGCGGCTCACTTTGCGGTACACATTTTGTTAAAGTGCCCCAAATCTTACATTTTTAAATCTCTACTGCATCTATATAGATATGAATGTGACTCTTTTTTTTTAGTGTTCCATTTTTCAAATGTGACCATTAATTTTCAATTTATTCTCAAGAAAGAATTAGACCTCAGGAAAAAATTTAAAAAATTCTCAAAGTTTAGGGGGCTCACATTGGGCTTATATTTCTTTCTAGAAAAGTATACTTCTTTATTATTTTATATTTCATTTACAAGTAAATTATTAAATTTATAGTGTGTTCTATATTGCAATTATTTTTAAATACGTGTGTAGAATATAATATGTAGTTTCTTTTCAAGATATATGTTTTTAATTCTAAAGTGAAGACAGCTATTCCATAAAAGATTTTAATCAATCTCACTTTTTCCATAAGTAACATTTGCATTATGTGTTTCGTTTATCCTCCTGCAGAAAGTTCTTTCGACTTAGAGTAAGGTTGCTAAAATCGTGCCATTTTTCACATAAAGACTTGTAACTCAAAATGAAGAATATTTTGAAGTTTTTTCCCTTTTTTATATAATTTTTTTCATACCTTTTTTACATTAAATTATAACATATAAATATAAATTATAATTTTAAATTAGGATTTTTAATAAGCCTGTAAATAGTAATTTAGAAAACTCGTTTTCAAATCACTTCCATTAAAATTATTTACAGGTTTATTGAAATTCCTCATTTAAAACTTTATAGGATAACTTTATAGGGTACTTCGGCAAATATGTCGTTGGGATTTACATCGCAGAAGTCAGAAAAAATAGAAAGAGTGGGGATAATTTTCCCGCAACTATTCTGTTACATGCCTTTATGTTATATTAGTATTGTGTTTTGATTTCAGTGTCTTACTGTTAATATTAATGAAATTATTGTGAGTTGAATCAATTTGTCACTGTAATAAGTAACGCCATTATAAATTATAATCTATATAAAATAATTAATGTAGGGCGTGTAAAAAGAGATTTAATGGTTTCGTGATACATATGTTTAGTGAAATAGTAAAGCATGTTAGCAAAATACAAGTGCTTTGCTTTTGTATTCTTTGTTTAATTTATTGTCTTACATATCCTACTTGTTTGAGATATCCTTTTATTACTCCTTTTATTTTTTCTGATTTCTGCGGCGGAATCCCAGCGCGGCATATTTGTCGAATCGAAGTTACTCTAATTTAATTCTAGTATTTTAATTGTAACAAATTATCATAACTTGGGCTATTTAACTTACATTTTCTGTAATTCTGCTACAAAACATGTTGAAAAATAGCAATGCTATCACAATTTTTTTGTTTATATAAATAACAACATTCTTATTGCGCTTCATGTCATGAATGTAAGTAACATTGCAGTAGTTCTCAAATAATTCGTAAGAAAGTATAATATATAAGAAAGTATAATATATGTATAATAATTAATTTTTTATTGGCGATGTAGTGCAATTTAAGTAAGCGATCGTAAGTGATTGTAATTGTAAGAATAACTAATCATGATCGAATATAAGGAAAATACGCTTATGCAATTGTATTAGGTTGTCCGAAAAGTTCGTGCCACAAAAGATTTAAATTTAATAAATGTATACTAAAATTTAAATCTTCTGCGTTTTAATTTTCCTTCAAAATCGGCACGAACTTTCCGGACAACCCAATAGGTTTTAAAAGCTGATGCGATTTCAGTAATTTATTCTGACGCGTAACGTTGCAAAACTTGAGCGCTATCATCGATTGGATAAATGATAGAAATGACTTTACTTTTGATATATATCGTCATAAGATATTTTTAATTTAAATTTCAAAATATTTCTTTATTAAAATAATTGATACCTTTGATGATTTTCAGTCCCAAGCTATCGTATAGCTCGAATGGAAGAGAGAAGATACCGATTTGCTGAGGATTTACCAAGTAACACAGGTGGAGTACCTTCCGTCAACGTAAAAAAATTTTTATGAAACTATCAAGTCACTCTTGCCATTTTTCATGCACGACATAATAAAAATGTCCGTGTACAAGCGATTGCGTTAAATGACAAAGTGAAACAGTAAATTCCCAAGCTCTTGGATCTGAAGCCATGAAAAACTGTACTTTACTAGTAAAAAATGAATTACACGAAAACACATAATGTAAATTATTTAGTGATATTATTTGCATTATCGAACAGTTCTATTTGAGAAAATAAAAAAATATGATTGTATATCCAAAATAGCTACTCAAAAAAATAGGCATAATTTAAAAAAATTAGTTTAATACAATTTTCTCATTAAGATTTTTGATAGAAAATCCTCCTCCGCGGAGGCTATCCGTCAAAGGTATCAGAACTCTCCATAGAACTGTCAGGACTCTTCAAAAAATTTTTTGTACTTTAGAATTAGAAAATCGGATTTTCGATAGCCCCCGCGGAGTTCTATCAAAAATTTTAATATTAATCTAATGTATTAATTTTTTTACTTTCTCGAACAGAACTATTTCTAAAATACATCAAGAACTCTGGAACTATTTGAAATCTATCCAAAACTCTAAGAAAATGGAGGCTGCGTGAAGTTATTTTTAAATCGCATTTTCATACTTTTAATAAACAAAACTATTTCTTAAAATTATCAGAAACCCTGGAACTATCAAAAAGCTATACAGAATTCTAAAAAAAATTAATTTCTTTTTAAATGGAGGATCAACTTTATAAGAGTCTCGTCATCGAGCTATCGTATTATACGGATATTTTTGATTTTATCATGTAAAATTTGTTAACACGGGTAACCAATATTTGCATAATGCATATGTCAACATGACCTTGTGAATTTTCTCACTAAATCAATAATACACTATAGTACTTGCCTTTAAAACTTATTATAAAGCATACTAAGAGAAAGTGTTTGGTATTTGTGATTATAATTGCATTATAAAATAATTATGATTAGGAGCTCTGTTTTTATAATTAATACTTATAATGTAATAATAATTATATTTATAATAATAATTATATAGTTGTATAATTTCACTAAAAATATGTAGGATAAGTCGGAGGAAAATTCTATAATTAACTTTGAATCGAAATATTGTTTTGTCCATTGTCGATATATAAAAGAAAATAGAATTTGATACTAATAAAAAGTTTAATTAGTTTTATTTATTATCGTACTTTGTAAGAATTTTCAATCGCAATAAAAAAATAAAGACCTTCCAAAGTGATGTTTTATATTTGATGGAATTTTTTATTTTTATGACAGATGTTACGGCATTCTAAGTCTCGTGACATCTTATCCATCAGATTGAATAAGATGCCATTTTGGAAGGTTTTTATTTTCTTGGGATGCCCTAACATCTGAACTAAATAAAATATAATATATAATCTTTAAAAATAAAAAATTCTGTCAACAGTTATCTTCTCAACAATAAAAGATTATTATTCCAATAATAAAAACTAATTTTTCCTTAAAAGAACAATTTTTAGATAGTAAATAAATATAAAAATATGCAGGTTTTCTCAATAACAATAGCAGAAAATAATTATTTCGTTCTAACTAAACAGTCTTTATCCCCTTGATAATCTTTATGAATTTTTTAATAATCAGTCTTTAATTACAATTACAATTAAATTACTTTTCTTTATCATAGAATAAAGTTTGTAGATTACAAATATTTTTTTAATATGATTCCGATTTTTTTCCAAAAAGGAATTAAAAATAATTAAATACTTATTCAAAATAAAACATCTTTATATTCAGGGGTAAAATGTATTGTGTCATCTTACTGTTAAGATAGCTCGAGCAAAAGTAAGCGCAGAGCACTCAATCGAATGCTTATTTGTATTTTTAGTAAAAAGAATCGATAAGTAAAAAAACCGCGTGACGCACAAGTCAGCATTACATGTCTGAGAGCGGAAGATGAAGCTTATAACATAAAGTTTGGGAGCATTGCCTCCTTAGTGTGTCGCGCCATCGCATCCGGATTGAGAAATTGGAAATCAAAAGGGTGCTAAATTAGATGATTACCAACATTTACATCAACAAAAAAGCATCTTTTTGCAAAACAATTAAAAAATATATTAGAAATTTTTACATCAAATGTATTATTAACAATAATAAATAATTTATTATGACCATACAAAGTGAATACACAACAAGTAAGAATTAAAGTAGTGAAGCGTAAGTATTAATAACAGTCGAAGCTAAATTTTATGCCCGTATTTATAGTCAGACCTTATAGTTAAAATTTTTCCTTAAATTTAGCTTCAGATGCTCTACAAATTATTTTATTAGCTATTGAGAATGTAACAATAAATTTAAGGAAGAGATCTTAAATATAAGGTCTGGCTATAAATACGAACGTTAGATGCTTAAATAATTTCCATGTGAATTTATATAGATACCACTTATGTGTAATCATTTGAACTTGCGCAATGAATTGATTTTTTCAAACTTGGAAACGCAACTGAACTATTGTAGTAATATCACAAATTAAATTGACAAGCAATTTAATCTTCGATTCCTGTCAGAGGTGATATTTTTCGTAATAAAGGATGACCGCAAAAAGATGGTTTTTTTTCGTCCGTTTTTTAGGTCCCCAATTTTTGGACTGAATTGTATGCCAAATGATACCCTACAATGAGATATTAATTACAAAGAAGTTTTAGGGGGGTTTAGGTAACAATTGTTATTATAGTTGGAGGAGGAGGGAGGGAGATCACGTATTATATCTATGAACATCCATTTTTTTTACATTCAAAATAAATTGATTTAAAAAATCACCAAAATATTATAAGTAATGTTCAGTTGATCTTGCCGTCATCGATTGAATCAACTGCGATCTTGTCTTTATCGGCTGGCGTATTTGCATATCGATCGGTTCCTAGTAATTTTTAACTGCTTTACCAAGATTATATTATTGTAAATTAGTCAATTAGCGATTTGGGCAATTGATTTATATCCAGCTGGATCAATCTTCTTAAAATTTCGAATTTCGCAGACCTATGATAATTCGATAATGAATTTTGATTCCACACTTCCCAACTCTGATAATAATTGGCATTTTATCTTCAGATTTCTCTGTGATTAATGTCTCAATAGAAGGTATAAATAAAATTAGGCACACAGTTCAGTTCCAAAATTGAGGACCTAAAAACAGACGATTTTTGCGATCACTTTTTCTTATAAATTTTCAGAATATTAACATCTCTTTAATAGGATGCCTGATTGAGCATCCAATTATTAAATTGCTTGTCAATTTAATTTGTAATACTACTACAGTAGTTCAGTTTCTAAGTCCAAAAAACTAATTTGGCGCGCAGTTAAAATGATTACATATACATAAATTACATTCAATCTAATATATTTTTTTTCTTATAAGCTTTCAATCTTAAATTTACAAACTCATTGTCAGTTTTGTTCAAATAATCCACTTATACTTATATTTCCATACTTATGTTTTTCATTTGAACTATAAAACTTTTATATCAAGTGAATTGTTTACATATATATATACACACATATGTAGTATATAAACACAATTATTTAAGCATTCAAGATCCAGCTTTGATCGTTATATAGTTTTAATTCTTTGTTAATAGTATATGTATTATTGAATGTTATAAAATTCAATTGATATTAAACTTCAATGGACAAATGATGAATCCGAGGCATCAGAGGTATCCGAGCGACGTTTCTGCTGAAAGCAGCTATTAAAGTTTTAATATCAAGAATTTATAACATCTTAAATAATTATCAATAATATACTATATTAAGAATTAAAGCTATAACAATCAAAGCTGGATTTTAGGTGCTTAAATAATTATGAATTATTATTATTGGGAGTACAAATAAGTTTCCGCCGTTTTTTATCAAAAATTAAGCATTTATTGTATATTTATATATTTTCTTTGATTCTGTGAAAGAACGGTACATAATGTTTTATTCAAAGTAATGACCATCGCTAGCCACTACTTTTTCCCATTTTTCTGGTAGCATGTGGATACTGCGTCGGAAGAACGCTTTTGAGGCTATCCAATCATCGATACAATTTTTGGTATCTTCATATGATGTGAAGTGCTGCTCAGACAAGCCATGCGTCATCGATCGGAACAAGTGGTAATCGGAAGGAGCAATGTCTGGAGAATACGGCGGGTGAGGTAGAACTTCCCATTTGAGTGTTTCTAAGTAGGTTTTGACCGGCGCCGCAACATGCGGTCGAGCATTATCATGCAGGAGAATAATTTTGTCATGCCTGAAATAATAGTAGGCGCGTTTTTCCTTGAGTGCTCGGCTCAATCTCATCAATTGTGTTCGGTAGAGAGCCCCAGTAATGATCTCGTTCGGTTTGAGCAACTCATAATACACGACACCAAGCTGATCCCACCAATACACAACTTGAGTTTTTTTCCATGAATATTCGGCTTGGCTGTCGATGTTGAAGCATGACCAGCTGATTTCTTCCCCATGATTTCTTCTTCTTTGGATTATCGTAGTGGATCCATTTTTCATCACCAGTGACTATAAGATGCAAAAAACTCTTTCGTTTATGCCTGCAAGCAGCATTTCACATGTGAAAAATCGGCGTTCAACGGTGTTTCTCGGCTTCAATTCATATGGAATCCAATTCCCTTGCTTTTGAATCATTCCCAATGATTTCAAACGATATGAAATTGTTTGTTGAGTCACTTCTAATGTAAGTGCAAGTTCTTTTTGCGTTTGGCACGAATCTTCATCCAATAATGCTTCCAATTCCGCGTCTTCGTACACTTTCGACCTTCCGATACGTTCTTTGTCTTCGACGTTAAATTCACCATTCTTAAACTTTTGAAACCACTCACGACAACTTCTTTCACTTAAGGCAGCATCACCATATGCTTCTACAAGCAATCTATGAGTCTCAGCTGCAGATTTCTTCAAATTAAAGAAATAAAAGTTCCCGCAAATGACGCTTATTTGGCTCAAAACTCGACATTTTCGTACAAAAAAAATATATGATGCTGATACAAAATCGCTAATATTTCAAGGTTATGGTGTTGCCGGATGTCCAATCTTACGATATGTCGTTTTACATCAAACAATTTTAACTATAGTTTATTAGTGTCGCCATTTTTTGCAAACGGCGGAAACTTATTTGTACTCCCAATATTATATTATTATATTATATATATATGGAATTCTGAAGCTTTGTCTATATTACCGACTAAAATCTAATTTTTATATAATAATTATTTTTTTCCTCTTTTACAGATTCAAAAATCTTTTTCCAGGATTAAAGTATACGCATTAATACGTAATTTGTGAGGTAGAGTTTTTTTGCTGAGAACGACAAAAAATTTCGAAATTGGAATCTTAAGAAAAAAATGTTTGTCGTTCTCAGCATAAACTTCACTTCACAGACACATATTAGTGCGTATATTTTAATTCTGGAAAAAGATTTTCGAATCTGTAAAAGAGGAAAAAAGTAATTGTTACACAAAAATTACGATTTAGATCGGTTAACTTTAAACTTTAGGATTCCCTTAAATATATTGTATTTGTGTACATATATTATGTACATTGCTAATTGCTCTTGTATTATCATTATTAAAGTTAATATATGTTTAATATATAAATTAATGTATAAATTTAAACTTTACAGCTACAATTATTTGGTTCGAAAAATAATATTGAACTGTTGATTTTGTCATCATACGAAGCAAATAATTTTTACAATAACGTTGCAATATGTTACATAAGAAGAGATGTATGTATTGAGTAAGGTAGAACGATAATGTAAAAATTAAATTATAGATATCACTGTCAGAGTTAGCAAGTAACGCGTTATTTGTAACATCATTACCGTTACGAGTTACTTTTTTTTGGTTACGTTTGAGTAAGGACGTTTGAGAAGTAACGTTACATTTTCTTCTAAATAACGTTCATGGTAACGCAGTTAATTTTTGAGGTAATGATAACGATTTCATTAGTTACTTTTATCGTTATTTTATTTCTATTTATGTAAAAGTTTTAATCAACTAGAGCGTATATACATATAAATTTATCAGTCTTTTAGTTTTTCCTCTACTAAAAACAGAATTCTTTTTTATAGTTACCGCAAGAATCTGCATATAATAGCATTCTTTATTAGCAGAACTAATACGCATTCAGCACTTTAAAACTGTACAATCGACGTAAAGATGTATGGTTAATAAAAATATAGAAACGAGTTAAACTGCGAAATCTTTAATACATTTTATTATGTTATTTGGTAAAATATACTTTAGGCATTTTATTCTCTCAGATATCTCATTTTTACATTTAAATTAGAGTTGTGTACAACGGCTTTAATGTGCATTGAGTACGCACAAATTTTGCCAATGAAAAACGCTATATAATATTCTATTACTATCAAGAAAAAAAGTAACGAAAAATTAACGATTCGTTAAATTTTGTGTGGCGGTAACGGTAACGAGTTATTTTTGCAAATCAATAACAAGTAACGATAACGAGTTATGAGATAATGTTGCCAACCCTGCCATTATCATTGACATTTTAAATTTGGAA
>Ga0157364_1001115_pt1 | contig 21818 bp, 14 predicted proteins | sample AttsexASBM2_FD_111476 | JGI IMG/M metagenome (GOLD analysis project Ga0157364, IMG submission 111476) | Fungus gardens microbial communities from leaf cutter ant in Ribeirão Preto, State of São Paulo, Brazil - Atta sexdens ASBM2 | ecosystem: Host-associated > Fungi > Mycelium > Unclassified ...
GTCAAAATCAAGAAGAATTGGCACGATCATTGGGAGTGACTCAACAAGCCATTTCAAAACGCCTCAAAGCCATGGGAATGATTCAGAAGCAAGGAAATTGGGTGCCGTACGAATTGAAGCCGATAGATGTTGAACGGCGTTTGTTTGCTTGTGAACAGCTGCTTGAAAGGCAAAGGAAGGGATTTCTGCATCGCATTGTGACTGGGGAAACGAAAAATGGGTTCATTACGATAATCCCAAGCGCAGAAAATCATGGGGAGTTCCCGGCCATGCTTTCATGTCGACGGCCAAACCGAATATTCACAGCTCCAAGGTGCTCTGTATTTGGTGGGACCAGCTCGGCGTAGTGTATTATGAACTGTTAAAATCGACTGAAACAATCACAGGCGATTGGTATCGAACGCAATTGATGCGTTTGAGCCGAGCATTGAAAGACAAACGGCCGCAATACGAGAGACATGATAAAGTGATTTTGCAGCATGACAATGCTCGACCCCATGTTGTGAAAGTGGTCAAGACATACTTGGAAACGTTGAAATGGGAAGTCCTACCCCACTCGCCGTATTCTCCAGACGTTGCTCCCTCTGACTATCACTTGTTTCGATCAATGGCACATGGCCTGGCTAACCAGCACTTCCGATCTTATGAAGAAGTAAAAAATTGGATCGATTCGTGGATAGCCTCAAAAGATGACCAGTTTTTTCGATGCGGGATTCGTACCCGAAAGATGGGAGAAAGTAGTGGCCAGCGATGGACAATACTTTGAATCATAAATGTATAATCAATTTTTTACAATAAAGCCTCGAATTTCGGAAAAAACGGCGGAAGCAAAGTTGTACATCTAATATGTTTAAAACTAAACCATTTCGATCATATTAAGTTTTTGTTTATATCAAAATAAGCTTCAAATGAGGAATATTTTGATTTGATGGAATTTTTTTGTTGACTTCGATACCAATTTGACGCCGATTCGATCAAGTTATTTCTCGATAGATCACTAGTATATAATGATCTCGAAAAAGGCTTATTCTATCGAAAATAGGTAATTATACAGTTTAAGGGTTCCTACCCTCAAAAATCAATAAAATTAGACTCATTCGATGCGTTTTTGTATGAAACGAAAGACACTGGCACAAAAAAGTGTCGCTTTATCCCGAGATATTAAACATTACGCTGATTCTATAAGTCCGGTAATCAGTAGTCCTAAGTCTTATCAGTGAAGTTAATCAATAACCAACTTATACGATTAAAGCTGATTGGCCAACTTCACCTATTAAGACTAAAACTTCTGACTCATTGTAGAATCAGCATTAAAGTTGATACTACTATTGAAGTTAAGAAATCTGTCACAGAGGCAAAATGAAGTCTATAATTGTACTGTTCCACATGGGTTTCAACTTCCACACGAAGCGATTCTCACCTCTCCACCTCTGCAAAGGGGTGCACCACTTCTATAATTATAGTTGTTGAAGTTAGAAAATCTATCATGGGCCTAGTTTCCACCGAGGGTTTAATCCGAATCAGAATCTAAGAACCAACCAACTACAGTCGAGCATTTCCCAACAAGAGAATACTCGACTGTAGTTGGTTGGTTCTTATATTCTGATCTGGATTAAACTCTCGGTGAAAACTAGGCCATGTAGACAGAGTGGAGTGCATAGACTAGTGCTTGTTGATTTGGAAACGGCTACAAACAAAATCGCCCCAAACAAAAAAAAATAACATATCCTACCCACTTGATACCTAACTGCCTAGAAGTTGCAGTCTGAATAGTAAAAAGACTGCTCTAAAAAGACTGTTTTCACATCCTACTGTCTTCATGGGATAGAAATATTCTAAGCAGACACTGTCTATGTTGCAATTTCTAGGCAGTTAGATCCTAAGCGAATAAAATTTTTTTTTTATTTGGGGGAACATAGCCATGTATCTCTGAAACGATAATTATTATCAAATATCATGTATCTTTGAAACGGTAATTATTTAGAATATCCCTCCCTCTCCTAAAATTTTAATAAAAATTTTAATAAAAATCATTCGACGCGTATTCATTCAAAACGAAAAAATCTGGCAGAAAAGCGACCTTGTGAATCGAATTATTAAGCAAATCGAATTATTAAAATTCGAGACTTTAGAGGTTACGTATTACACCTGTCATGTCAATTCGATTATAGCACTATGTATACGTTCTGCTTTAATATTACACAAATTCTCTGCTTTACAAACACAAATTTATTTCTTTAAACACACAAATTTACTGCTAATTTACTTCAAAAACAAAAATTCACTGTTTCATGAATACAAATTCACTACTAATGCAAAGAATTTGTGTGCTGTACAAAGTCGAAATGATAGATATCTTAACCTCTAAAATTTCGAACTTTTATGTTTAATAACTCGATTCACGAGATTGACCGCCGCGTTTTTCTGTTAGATTCTTTCATTAAATTCTTAAATCCCTTGTTTGGATTTCCTATCTAATCCTCAGAGTCATAGTACCATAGATTTTTTCGTTTTGAGCAGTTTTGGATAAATACGCGTCGAATGAGTACATTTTTATTAAGATTTTATGGGGATATTCTCTAAATAATTATCAAATTTTATTCAAAATTTATAGATCTTTTCGGTTATTTTCATCTCTAATTACTTCTAATCATGATTTATATCTATTTGATATTTTTAAATAGTGAATAAAATAGTTATAATAATCGTATAATTATCATATATCATATATTATACTTTATATTACAATTTAATTTGACACTACTTACGTTGCGAATTATGATACTGCATAATTGTATACGCTCTGGGTAAATGTAGAGAATACTATAGAATACTACGCTCACCGGCTCGCCTTATATTATGACAAAAATATGTATATATTCGAACGATGTGTTTTTATGTAAAAATAATATTGTCTGTGGCATTACTTGAAATCCCTAAACATTTTTGAACTTAAAATGGCTGCATTCAGCATAGAAAACTAATCAGGGGCTCCGCATAATAAAAGAAACAGGGAACAAAGAATAAGAATTCCAATCTATCATGTATTATGGAATATACAGTTTCTGATAGATTGAAATTCTTATTCTCAGGGGGTCGATTCTGTATTTTCAAACAAGATGAAAATTACAAAAGTAGCAAATTTACTAGAAGCAAATTTACTATTGACCAATGAAATAATCATTATTTTAGTAAATTCATTCATTTTATAATTTTTATCTCATTTCAAGATACAGAATCGATCTCTTGTTCTCTATTCCCTGTTCCTTTTATTGTGTATAGTGTGCGGAGCTTCTTAGCATTTAATGATTCTTTAATACAATTGATTCCTACACTTAGATTTAACGACTAAGGCTGTAGTCAAAGTCTCGTTACAAATGCTTTTAAGCATTTGATGCATCAATTAGAAGAAAGAATTTTACAAACTGACCAATTAAAAAACGCTTCAAAGCGTTTGCAACATCGCATTGATTATATTCAAAAGACAAGAACCAATATTAAAGAATCATATTAAAGAGTCACTAATAACGAATTCGGCAGACCGCACTAGTGTACACTGAGTGCGAACTTTTTCACGCATTTGGTTTGTGCGCCTCAGGCTGGCGTCCAATAACGCGGAAATTTAGAGTCTGAACATAAGAATTATTGTAACATTTACTTAGAGATTTTAGTTCTAGACATAAGTAACGCACAAGCTTTGGCGTAGGACGTACGATTTATTATCGTCTCTTGGAGACAACAACTCAATCAACTACAATTGTATTCCCCTGTATAGTCGAACGACAGGGGAATGCTCGACTGTAGTTGATTGATTCTTATATTCTGATCCGATTTAAACATTCGGTGGAAACTAGGCCTTTGTCCACGATCCGAAAATCTAGTAACTTTGTCTCAAATCAAAATCTCAGACCGATTTCTAGCATTGTGGACACAAGTCTTTAAGATCCGGGCTAAAGTCCCAGACACAATGCGAAGGAATAGCGATAGCGATAGAAATAATAGGCGCGTTCAAGCCGGATAAAACTAGTCTGCCACTGAATGTGATTGGTTGGATTTATAAGTAATAACCAATCATATTTGCTTGGTAAGCAGGTTAGCCACTTTATCGACTTGAATGCGCCCATTGGCTCCTGCACATTGGACGCGTAAACATTTACCGTGCGGTAAAATGAGACGCGGAAACCGATGAATATATTAAAAGCTGTAAACTTATTGGCTACTTCATCACATTTTGCCACGCGGCAAGCATTTTCGCGTCCAATGTGCAGAAGCCATTACACGATTTTAACCTATCAGAAACTGTATAGTCTGATAGATTATCAGACATCAGACACTAGCGCCGTTTATTGAGAGTTCCTGTGACGGTGCGACAACGAACTAAGATAAAGAGATCCAAGATCCAGATCTCTTTGTCTTGCACACATTTGTCATTCGACCAAAACGCACAAATGAAATAGCACCCACACTCGTCTAAAGAGCTCCGATGGAAAGTGAAAATTTTAACCATTGAAGTTAATGAAGAAATTTTTCACTTTTCATTTTTCATTCTAGGAAAAAAGATTCATGCTTGATTTTGAAGATAGAGCTCAATTTTTTGCTAAAGCGGAAAGTGACTGAAACTCAAATGAACTGAACTAGAGTACGGTCAATGCGATGCTACAAAAGGTTTGAAGTGTTTTTTTAATTGGTTAGGTTGTAAAATTCTTTCTTCTAATTGGTCCATCAAATTCATTGGTCCTTCAAAACATTTGTAGCGAGGCTTTGACCAATCAACTAGTCATAGTGCAACTTAGGGGCATCGCACAATAAAAGGAACAGAGAACAGAGAACAGAGAATAAGAATTTCAACCTATCAGAAATCATGTGGAATACACAGTTTCTGATAGGTTGAAATTCTTATTCTTGTGCGGATCCCCTAAGTTGCACTATGACTAGTTGAATGGTCAAAGCCTTGCTACAAGTGCTTTGATGGACCAATTAAAAGAAAGAATTTTACAAATTGACCAATTAAAAAAACACTTCAAATCTTTTATAGCATCGCGTTGATTCTAGTTCAGTTCATTTGAATTCCAATGATTTTTCACTTTAGGGAAAAGTTGAACTCTATCTTCAGGGTATCAATCATGAAACTTTTTTCTTAGGATGAAAAGTGAAAAGTGAAAAATTTCTCCATTAACTTCAATGGTTAAAATTTTTTCACTTTTCATTTTCCATTCTAGGGATAAAGTTTTATGATTGATACTCAGGACGCACGTATTGATACGCCATTAAGTTAAGTGTTCTGTTATTGGTCGAATTTGCGGGCCAATAGACGAAAGGCGCAAGCGACAGCGACTGTCCGTTGTCGCACCGCCACAGGAACGCTCAATAAACGGCGCTAGTGTCTGTCAAGTGTCACAGCCGTTCCCGTCGGTCGACAGTGTTGCGAGACTCGAATCCGGTGATTTAATTAGGAATAACGTACTTCTTTTTTTTAGTAAAATTGTGAAACTTTAAGCAATAATGACCGACAAGAAAGGTAACTATATGCTGTAATCGCGCATTACCACTTAGTTGCGTGTAATGTACACTGAGAGAAAGAGAGAAATATACACGCACCCACACGGGCGTACGACAGACGCGCGTTCATACACAAGTACACGACGCATATGACACACACGCACGCGCATATACATATACATATACACACGTATATGCTCGTTGAGATAAGCCGTACCTCACCACTTGTCACTTGGCTCGACGACTAGTCGTTGCCTAAGGCGACGTCGTCGATGCGACTCCTGGTGCGAACGGCCTATAACGAGTCATGGCGTCGCTTGCCCTTCGTGCATTGGGCTTCGGCCGCCGGGCAAGGACCGCTCGAATATCTGGCCCGGGTTGACAGGACAAATCAATACCGCGCATCGCACTGAGAATACAAAATGGCCTCCGGAGTTGTTCATTCTCTTTCTTACGAGAGAGAGAGGGAGAAAGAGATAAAATGAAAAAAGAATGAGAAACAAATTTCTTATATTTATATTACGAATTACTTTCCTCGAATCTATTCAGATTATATTTTCAGATTATATTAAATCTTTCGATTTTTATCATTGTATTTTTTAATCAATATTTCTGAATCTTCAAGTTCTAATTTTTGTGTTTTCAAATTTCTGACATCTTTGCGTTATTGATCCCTCTCGTATTCATGAAATTTTTCGATTTTATACACTTATACCTTTCTCGATTTACTTTGGTTCACAAAGGAAGATAAAATTACCGGATTTGATCTGCGATGGAACCTTTTTTATGCATGTTTTCTTGTAAATTTTGAATTATTTACAAACGAATTATTTACGTTTATTTCAAACTGATTTAATGAGAATATATTGAAAGTTAAGTCGCATTGAAAGTAGCACAATTTCATCAAAATGAAATCTGGTCTTTACATTATAATTTTCAATATTTTCCATCAGTTTAGTTTGAAATTAACGTTTGCAAATGATTCAGCATATTAAGAAATACGAAAAAACATACGTAAGAAAGGTTCCATTTCTCTGAAAAAAATTTGACTATTTTACTCAATATTTTGAATAATCAATAAATTGATATTGATCAAAGCGATAGAATCTTTCTCTTAAGTGTTTTTTATTTTCTTTAATGTGCTGAAGCAAACGTTAAGTTTAAGCTAAACTATTACCAAAACATTATAAATTGCAAAGATCAGATTTTGACAAAATTGTGCTAAGTAGTTTCAATGCGATTTTCAATATATTCCTGTTAGATCAGTTTGAAATAAACATTTGCAAATTCAGCACATTAAGAAATACAAGAAAATATATATAAAAATTTAATCATTTAAGCCAAAATCCAATAATTTTATCCATTCTCCTTTGTAAATCTGTGAATTTGCTTTTTTCATAGATAACTGATTCCTTTTCACAATGAAATTCTTGGAATCCCAGTTATTTGCAATTCTCAAATTTTGAAATATTTCTTTTATATAATAGCTTCTACATTTTTTATTCTTAAATTCTTGCGCTCTTTGCACTTGAATTATAATTTTTTTTTGTTTTTTGTAAGATATTTTAATTTCTGTTAATATAAAATACTGTATATTAAAATGAGATGTATCATGAATTCTGAGAACCATGAATTATTAAATTGATAGGTCTTAACTTTTCTTTCTTGTTTAGTTAATATATATTTTTGATCTGATTTAATGATGAACATACAGTACAAATTATATATGTATATATTAGTTAGATTATATTAATAACGAGGTCATTGTCAAACTTCAATTTTTTTGCAAATAACATATATAAAGAATCAGAATACGAATTTTCAATTGAATTATTCAACAAAGATTCCAAGGATATAGATTCATTCTTTTATTCGCGGTTTGTATCAAATTAATTGTGAAACTCCGGAAGTCATCCCTTTGTATTACTCACAATCAGTGATATTCTTACAGATGTAGGAGCTTGTTACAAAAAGTGAGAATGCGCAAACGCCGTGTATGAAGTGTATGATTTAAAGGATCCCTAGAGCTTAAGAATCAGAATTTACCAAATAATTCCGTTGTCGCTAACAATCGAACAGACACTGGAATCGAGGTGTTCACTTGAGCGTCTGTTTTTGTTTGCTCAAGCCGTTCCAGACGTTCCGGATACGTTTTTATTCTTTTCGCACGATGGAACGCAATCTGAAACACTCCTGGAATAGCTTCGGCAAAGATACTTTCTCATGTTAGCGCCGTAAGAACGGTATACCTCGACGATGCAACATTTTATTACCGAGTCTGGTACTCAAAGCAGGTGCTGCGCTCCTATATAAAGCGCAGTATCGTAAGGATATATGTAAAAGTTTAGCCTGTAAGTGGAGAGCTGACATGCGCTCCTTGCCATAATGATGATTATTGGTAATGTGAAGATAACACATTATATACTGCTGCGAGTCTGCTACCGTTTATACCTATGGCGATGTAGCAGCTAAGCGGAGGGATAGTGCCTACAGTTTGGCTGTCAATATGTTTGCAGCGGACCATTACAAAGACGATTTGATCCCAGTCAGTAGGTGGAGCTCCGGAGATCGGCGCAGCCTAAGCCACGTATCTAACCTCACCTTACTCTATATATTACCTTAACTCACTACGTGTTTATATACCAACATATATTACGTATACACACACATAAATATATATATATTATATATAAATATGTATATCTGTTATGTTGAGGCTAATGTAAAGACATTGATTGCTCTAGTTATTATTGTTTCTCGTGCACTCTTTTTGCCTTATAACAGGACATCTTCGTAAATGACATATCGCTCCAAATATCTCTGTACAGAAGCTATTTATTTTTGCATCAAAATAACATTTTTCAAAATAATGGATAGTATTTTGTAAAATAGCTATTGTATTCTATCCTGAAAAGATCTGATCTATTTTCAAACTCTGTCGAATCTGATTTCATCCTTCTTTTACGATATCTTTAAAAGCAATCGCTTGCTTTCCGTCAGCCTCAATGTACATAAAAATATAGAATGCACCAGGCGTCTTCCGATTTAGAACAGAAAATGCCCCAAATCGCGGATTACGTGACTTCCAATGCGGCCATGTTTTGAAGTCTCCTCACAAGATTCGCGTATTTTTCGAATCAGATCGGGGTTATCCATGATCGGAGTCAACAACTGATATATTCGTAAATGTTTCTTCCAGTTTTCTATTCCGAGAAATATAGTGAAAAGCGAACGAAGTGCCATTTTACACGCTCTAAGAATTTAACGAGAAAGAGCGCGCGCATGAGATTCAAATCTATTTCCACTCTCATGGCCGTGGACGTCACGTGACGCGTTCGCGCTGTTCGGCCGGGCGCTTTCAGAAATCGGAGACGCGGGTCGCTATATATCCAAATCAATATGGCCGTAAGATATTGATATGGGTGTATCAATATTTCATATACTGGAATTTCGTGATACTGGCTGACTGCTTTATTCTTTTACTCTTATTTTTCCTTTTTTTCTTTGTTATTCTATCGCCCAATATGCGCGTGCGCGCACATTCGTTCTTCTTTTCCGTAATCACGATATTTTTTCATATCCATCAAATTAGAACATTTATTACGGCAATATTATTACGTTAAATTGAATCTTGCGACATAATTTTTACGGATCTTAAATTATCGATCAGTAAACTTTTCATTGTGCATGAAACTTTATTATTAATGACAGCAAATTAATTTTAGTCTTTTTTGGTTATTGATGTCAACGCGGTTGGTCGAATCTATCCAAATTGAATTCTTCCGAAATAATAATAAAGTAATTTGTAATTTGCGCGCACGCGTGCACGACGGGCTTCACGGCGGGTGTACACGAATGCTGTATCTAATTGTAAGCTGGGCGTGTATACTTTTGACGATACTTTTGTCCTCTTAGGAACTTGCTAGCTCACTTTTAACAAATAGTGCATGTGTTGCTTTGAACCGCGTCACAAGTTTCCCGAATATTGTAAACTATACGGTATAGTTACAAAGAGCTGAAAGTCTCGCTAAAATTCAAAAGAAAACTCGAAACAGAAAGAGCACGAGGCTGTGATTAACTATGTGGAAATTTGTGATAGCGACTGCATGTCGTAGACACGTCAGATATATCATATATCTTTGACTTTCTTCTTCGATGATTGTAGCGTAACCTTAGATTGGTTTCTTCAGTAGCTTGAAAATAGTTTTTAACTTTGAAAATTGTAGTGAGAGAAGCGGTGAATCACGAAACGTAATCTCACGCCTGCCGTCGCGCTGCAAGCTCGCTGTAGCTGACTTCAGGACAAAGAGAAAAAGAGAAAGAAAGAAAGAGAGCGAGAAAGGAAAAAAGAAAAGAGATAAGGCAGCTGTGCGGCGGGAAAATTCAAAGTGAAATTGCGTTCCATCCTTAACATCCTTCAGTAGGCTTTTCTGTGCTTCTGTGCAAGTATAAGCTTCGATCTTTCTACGAGGTGTTTATCTCGTATCGCTCGCATGTTCAAAAGAATGTTTTTTCTTCAACGGTGGGGAAAGCGCGATCGTCCTTGGGAGAAGGAAAAGGGGAAACAAAAAGAAGAATCGAAAGGAGGGACGATCGTGCATCCTGCCGTCATTATATAATCGTGCATGTTTTTTTTTCCTTTCGATATGCTGTTTTAATCGGTTCTCACTATTTCGCTTTGGACATTATTACCTCATCCACGTTCGATCCTCCCTCGAGACGCACCCGTCTCTTTGTCGGCGAGGGCGATCCGGGAGATCGGGCGGACTATCATCATTTTTAAATTATTGTATTGTGTGATCACCGTAGTTTTGTAGATATTTCGGTATCGCCCTGGAAGACTTGTTCGCGTCCCAGACGGTGAAGAGTCCTTTTTTTCACATACTCGAAAAATCATTGTATTTTATATATATTAATATTACATTCGCGTGTTTTTTTTTTCGTGTATAGTTTCAGTTTAATTAATCCACCGGTTGATCGCGGCGAAGTCTCTCAGCGTCGCAATCACTGCATGCGCATGATTGATAGAATTTGTAATCATGTACACTGTTAATAGTGAGCTTAAGCGACATAGCATTCTTGATACGCTAATCGATATAATCGACGAAAGTGTTCTCGCCGACGAGAATTCAGGAATTATCGGCAGCGAAAAGACAAATCTTGGGAAAACACAAAGATTTATCTCTTGCTTGCATTTACTTGTTTCTACAAAGCTCCAAAGAGATATTCTTAAGCAGAGAACACAGACTCTTACATAACGCATAAGAAAATGTACCAATCGAACCATGAAATAAAGAACTGTGATTGGTTCAATTTCTTACGCCTCATGTGTGTAATGCGTTATATATATAAGAGTCTGTGCTCCCCGCTTTAATCTTGAATTTTCTTTCGACAATTTATCGTACGTTTGAAGATTTTTTTATATAAAAAAAATATATATCTTTCTTTTTCCTTTTATTGTTGGAGTTACAAATGGAGTTACAAAAAAATATTTTTAATTTTTCACTTCACAGGTCGGTATCGTAGAATTTACAACAGCTATGTTTCCCAGCACGTTTCTGGTGACTCCGCTCGTCTCGAGAACACATCTGTTGTCCACGGAAGCATTTCGATGAATCGTCGTCCAGCAAAAAAACCAAATTTTGAATTGTTCTTTGTCGGTCGTTTAATGTAGACCGGCGAAAACAGAGATAATTGAAAAAAAAAGACATAAGTAAAAGTACAGTATCTGGATAATGTCGAACTGCTCATTGGAACTAATCGAAGAAGTGAAAGAGAAAGAGAGTGTGTGTGGAAGAGAGAAAGAAAAGAGCGATAGATACTTTTAACATTAAGCCGTAAACTAGCATTAATATTACAATCGGTTGTGATTGATTCGATGATTGTTTGCACCGTGACACATAGACACTTAAATTGTTATTTCTCGAAGGTTGTACGAATATGCGGATGAACCAGCATCCAGAACACCCGCAGAGATTCCTAAACAAATTCGCTTGTACAAGGTGGTAATTTTTGAAATTTTTATCTACTATTTTATCTTGACAGAATATAGAGTAAAAGAACTGAGAGTTGAATGTGATGATTGTCTTCAATTTCATTATTTTAATCGAAAAACACAAGTAACAAGAATCGAAAATTGCAATCTATGCAATTCTGTAGCTATATCATTGTCTAAGAATTTATTTCCTTAAAGCTTTAAATTGGAGATTTCTGGATTTTTGAATTTTTATGGCTTCTACGCACTAAACGCGGCAAGAATTGGATCGAGTTCAACTTTTTCCGTGTGAACTCGGAAGATATTCTTTCCAGAAAAGTGAGCAATTAGTTAACCGCATTGCATCTTGCCGCGCAAGGAACCGTTGAATTTCTAGATCTTTGAATTTTCGATTTTTCCTAAATTTTTTCATTTTCCAAGTTCACTTGTTTTTTTTTTGTTTTATAATTATAAGTATTATATAATGATTTTTAGTTTATCAAAATTTTTCAAAATTTTACTGAAGCTTAGTTAATACTAATAGAATACTTGTAAAAGTACATATAGTGAACTATTGCGTTTATACCACCTGTTACAATTTCTCGTGAAATCACGGCAAAGAAAATGGTCGTGCGAAAATTGTATTGGATCGCTTGTTTCCGCCATTTCGATCGGCTTTTGATCATATCATGAACAATTTGGTATGAGTTGACATTTATGTTAGAGTACAACATGTCTATGCAGCACCAGCGCAATCGCGCGGACAACATCCGGAGGACAGAAAATTTTCATTTTTTAAATATCTATTTTTTAACTTTCCAGTAGCTTTGTAATTCGTAAAAAAATTCTTTTATATATCTATTTGAAACGATTCTTTTTTCCAACGATTTCGATGAATATCTTTTGAGAACGTTATTTTATTGATAAAGTCAGAGGTTATCAAGAAAGAGAGAGAAAGAGAGAGAGAGGGAGAAAGAGAAAACGAAATTATAAAGAGTTTAAAAAAATAAAAAGTAATCTTAGTAAGTTTCTTAATCATTTATCTCAAATGCTATATATATACATTTTTTCTCTCTCCAAAACGTTGCAGTTCAACGTTATTAACGTAGAAATATCCAAAAGGATAATTGGCCTCCCGATGGCGACGGTGCGTGGCGCATGGCGCGGTTTAGATAATTAAAAGAATTAGAGAAAGAAATAGGCGGCCGAACGTCTCGCGACGTCGCGATGCGGCCGGTCGCCAACGTTACTTACTTACTATTACACACGATTCCGAGGAACTTTTAATCATGTTTAACCTTTATCTCTGGATATTTGCAGAAATTTGTGGTTTGCTGAGTCTTGTCACGACTTTTTGAATGTGTGGAGCCCGATATGCATACATAGTCCACCGCTATGTATGCATATATAAATATTATATATATATATACATAATCATCGTACCACTATACTCATTGTATAAATTACACATTCACCGCCCAAAAAAAGAAAATAGAAAAGAAGAGAAAGAGAGACATATAGAGACTCTTCTTCTCGGCTCGACTTGTGAAATCGCATCTCGTCATTGCTGGCGATGATGAGAACGGCGATGATGACGAGAACGATGACACGATGACAATGATGATAATGATGATGTTAAGGCGGACTGCCGTTTTCATATCGCGAGTCCTTCGAATATTTGGGCTTGTTTTAACATCACTTTTTGGAGCAACCGTTATCCTTCGTACCTGGCTTTATTTTAGCTCTGTTTTTGTCGTTTTCTGTTTTTTGAACACGGTCGAGCCTCGGGATTGATCGATTTGCATTTGAATTAATCTTCAACCCTTTATATTCGAAACTACACTACTTTTTCAGATATTGCTGGAAATTAAATCTAATATGAATGTAAAGATATTGTTGATAAGTAGATTAGAATATAACGGGTTAATGATTGATGAAATGAAACAGATGAATAGATTGTTGATGTTTTGGATAAATGCAGGACGCAATCAAACAGCTTCGAAGATGCGAAAAAACAGTATCTAAAAATAGTATAATAAGAATCACAAATCTCAATTTTGATGCAGATTCCAAGTTTGTGAGATCTTTATTAGCAAAAAGATGAGCTGACTTAAGATACATAATTAAGATTAAAGCGTCTCAGGCATAGAATTATTCTAAATTTTATGCGATTGAGTGTCAAGCACTCTAAACTGCAAAATATATCGATCGATATAACGTAGCCTTACTTTCGCATGGATTAAAAAAAAGCATTTCTTTGTTGCAAGAATCCAAGACGTTAATAATTTATCTTAAAGATTGCACATTCTTGAACGGATGTTTGTTGACGCCTTACTTACATGGATCCCTCAGGCTCAACCTTTTAGACGAATGTATTTGGCTTCTACCTTGATTGCGTAACGCTATTTGCTTTGAGATCGGTTTCGTATTAAATCTTAGTTTTAGAAGTAAAGGTTGCTCATTGACGAATCATTGTTCGAGAATAATCGTCTGAATTTTCTGTGAGCAATGATTTTGAACTTCGACTAACAAAAATTCAAAAACTTTCAAATACATTAAAGTTTATTAGTACATGAATTCTTTCTATTCGGGAAGATTTCTTTATCGAATTATTCTCGAGTGCGATTCGTTTTAACTCCTTGATCGTGGATCCATTTGTGTGGACGATTTATTAGCGATCTCGATGGATCCTCGAATGGGTATGGTCCAAGATGATCAACTTCTCGAAAAGAAAAAGACATTCCAAAAAAACAATTAAAATCGAAATTATCAGATTTAAGTTGATAAAATCATTGGCTTTTTTCTATCACTTTTTAAAATTATATCTTTATAATAAATATGGATAAAAATTTATATTAATAAATATGGATAAATATATCCAGTTGCAGTATAAGTATATTTTATCTTTTGTTTCTTATTTAAAAAATATTACCCTACGGAAATTTTTTTCCTTTTAACCTTTAAGTAAGTGGGATGTTCAGAATATTCTCAAACAAATTTTATTTTATAATAATATTTTTTAACAGTATGTGTAGAGTTAAATTTACATTATTTTATTGTTATAAGATAGAGGAATGTAAAAATATAAAAATAATTAACTTTAAGACTTTTGGATTCTTTTTATTTTTCTTTTCCAGAGAACAAGATTTATAAGATAACTAACGTAGAGTGCTGTAGTAATCTACTCAAAGGTTAATATCTTCTCATTTTTATTTATATTTATGAAGAAGGATTTACATTTTCAAAGATTTCATGTTTAGAAAATTTTTAAATACATGCCAAAATGATTAGGAAAGTCGCTTGTGTGAATATACAATTTCATAAGAAATAAATGCAAAGATTGAATAGATGTCTTTCGAGATAAGAGGAGTGGTTGGTCATCTTGTAAATGTTTTTATAAAAAAGCCCGTCTGCGCCCCGGCAGTTACGCCGGGCGAAATAGAGCTCAAGGAAGGCCCCGGGAGCGACAGGCGGGCGCGATATCTTCGGTTATTTCTTTTCACCATTATTTAGTGACTAACATTGTTTGAGCTTTGAATAGTATCTTGATCAAAACGGTGTATGTCATGTGTAAGATATACTTGGGTGTGGGAGTACCACTCTGGAGATCGGCGGCGCATTGGACAATCTCTTCGATGTGGCGAGAACATGTCTTTCATATTATCTTCGGGCACGTTACCCAGAAACGAAACTTATCTCAATGCTATTAATTCTGAAAGAAATATTTCGAATTAATGACATCGAAGTGATTATAATTAAAACAACTTATAACAATAGCTTGAACTGAAAGTGGCTTGCAAAGAATCGTCTGAAAATGAAATGTGAAGTGAAACGTGAATTGAACGATGCTCAAAACTATTATCTTAAACTGGTTTTCTTATACATTTTTTTCAATTATTCATCTTGTTATCACAAATATCACTTAGTTAAATACACATATTTTAATGAGTATCTCAAGCTCAAATTGCTGAATTGATTTTGGCTTTTAGCAATTTGTACTATTGTGCTGTAAATCTAGTTATATTCATCAAGAAATATCAAATCCCAAAAGAACGTGAATAATTGAAAAATTGAACATTTGCTAAAATCATTTCAAACAAGTAGCTGAAAAACAAAAATTTTTTAAATGTTATCGAATCTGTTCGGATCACTTTGATATTGAGATGATGCAAAAATGGAATTGATTTGAAACCACAACGAGGGAGAGGATCCAATCGCGCCCCTAATCTCGACGACGCGCTCTATGCGTGCTCGACGCGGACGGGATTTACGATCTGCCAAGATTATGTGCGGATTCCGTTCTTCGGTGCCGCGTCGAGACGCGGACGGGTTGCGCCGGCACTCGTCCTTTCTGGCAGTGTGGTACCACGTACCATGTTGGCTTAGATCGAACACACACACACATGCTATTCGCGACCTGCGAATTCAGGTAGAGCTGCATTACGTATTACCTTATGTTACAGCGTATCCGGTGGCGCCGCATCCACCGACTGGCTTTGTTCCCGCGCCGACGCAACCCCCGACTTATGGTGGTAAGATAGATTTTAGAAAATCTTATAATACAATTAAAAAATGCAAGTTTAAATAACAATTTAAACTCTCGCAATTATTACAATAATAAAAGATAAAGAAAACGGGCTAATGAAAGTGAAGCACTATATTATCGTTGTGCAATTTGTATGTGTATATCTTCAATTTATTTGGATGTTTCGATTCACGTTTATTGTTGAGGATGACTCAAACGTGAACCGAAACGTTCAAATAAATTGAAGATTTACATAAAAATTATGCAACGATTACAACGCTTCACTCTCTAGCGCTTTTCTTCACATTTTATTATTGTAAAATTTTATAATCTCTTACAAATCTTACAATTAGCGTAATATTGTAATAAGTGGATAATGCGGACAATCGCATCAATTCGCCGATTGTTTGGATTTTATCTTATTTCTTTGCCGATTGTTCAAATATGCTACTTTATGTTGGCTGCATTCTGTAATCCCGTAAACACAATAGATGTAGTAAGCCTTAAGCCTTAAGAAACTGAACAATCATAGTTGATTGTTCTTCTGACATTCGACTATGATTGATCAATTTCTTAAGACTAAGATTTACTACACCTATCGGGTGCATCCAAATGCAACTGCTCACTGAGTACTTATGGAGTTCTTTCATCTTTAGATTAATCTATATTTTAGGATTTAACAGAATATGCCAATCAGATGAAAGAACTCTATGAGTACTCAGTGGGCGATTGCGCATCTGGATGCATCCAAGCTGCGTTCAGCGGACTCAACAGTTGAGTGAACACTCGCTGCTATTGATGTATTCTTCATTCAGATTTAAAATGTTGATTAGATGATCTAAAAGAATACACTAATAAAATCGAGCGCTCACTCAACTTGAATCCGCTTGAACGCAGCCAATGTGTTTGCGGGATAAAATGCATATTTTATCCCTAACTAGTTTAACATTTGGTGAATAATGAGAATATAAAATGATACATACGCATCATACATTTTACGGAGAGTAACCGTTATTTTCGAAAAAAATGCAATATAATTATATAAAATATATTCAGGAAAGAACCGATATTAGCAATGTATCCAAGTGATTATGAAGTTATCGAAACAAGTTTTTACATGTCTTTTGTTTGCCTTTTTAGAATTGATAATATATATTTATACGAATATAATGATTTCTTTCTTTTCATTTCTTTTGATTATCATTGATCTAGTTTATAAATATATTTATCGAATTTTTATATTTTTTCATTTCACTCTTTTGGGCTAATGTTACGTCTTTTCCATGGAATGAATATATGGACCCGTATTTAGAACACACTTATAATATGTTAGCGTATTTATAGTTTACATTATATTTACTACAGAATTTCAGAAATAAAAACATTTATTTATCAAAAAATGTATCCATTTATGGAAGGCGCGGGCCATGATGTCAAACTTTTGCTGGAACTTAAAGAGAGAAACAAAAAAGAATACGAAAATTAATCTGAAAATCTTTTGAAAAAAAATTCAGTCTTAGAAGATCTTAGAAGATTGAAAGAGTGTAAATTTTCTTTTAATGTCCTAGTTGATGTCCTTGATAAATTTGAGATAATTCTGAGAGAAGTCACTTTCACTGTTCAGAATGGTAAATCCATTTCAAAACGAATTCTTATCTTTATTTTTAATCTATCTTCCAAAAGTTACAAATTCGAACTCAATTCAGACTTCAGTCCTTTTCGAAACTCATATATAACTATATAACTAATAGCAGTGGTTCACTTCGTGCCCAACTCTGTACTTAATTTATCTAACGCTCAATTTATATTCCAAAACAATTAAAATCATTTCTGAGGCTGGAAAAAACTTTCTGTAACTCACAAAAATCATCTGACTATTGCTTTACATTGATTTGACAATATATTAGGCTGTAATATCTAACATCAGTAAAGTAAAATTTTTTAATTTATTATCTTTTTTATTTGACTTATCAAAATGTATTTAAATCATTCTATGACCGCATTTTGAGGTTTTTTCAATCTTGTCATACTTACTTTTGCTCTTCCTTCAAATGTTTTTTTCAATTTATATAGAATTTTATATTCTGCTATTTTTCTTGATTATTTAACAAATTAGACGTAATTTATAAATTCGAATTCAATGACCTCAAATCCATGAGAAACAGTTATTCTATAAGAAACAGTTACTCTGATTTTAGTTGATTAAAAAAATTTATTTTTTTTATGATTTTATGTTATCTTCCACTTATTTATCCTTTAATGCTCGTCTTTAATTAGTTTCTTTTATTTATACTTACTGTAAAAACAAGTTTTATCTTAAAATTATATTCTGAATTTTCTTGATTTTTCTGATTCATCTTGAATAGTCGATAATGAACCACTTTTATTTTCTTTAATTCATCGTTCATGTTTATTTTACAATGTGCTTTTTATTTTCTTGGTTTTCTCTTTTAGCGGTCGACAATTTTATGTCTCGCCATGTGTTTCTTGTTTTTTCCGAAGTTCGTTAACTTTTATCTCATGCAATAGAAAAATGATATAAAAAGAAAAAAAGCAGTAAAAAATAGCAAGAAACAAGATACAAAAAGCATATTATAAAATAAGCTTTATATCTTCCAATTATATCTGTTTTTTTATTGCCGAAGTGATTGCAATGGTGCAAAGTTAAAATGAAACAAGCTATAGATCTGTTCCTTCTAGCTGTATGTCTTGCACAATTCTCTTCTCTTTTTCTCTCTAACAGAAAAAGAGGAAAGATGAATCGCAAGAAATTAAATTTAGCTATAAAGAGTAAAGCCTAATATTTGTTTTATTTCAACTTATTGTACCATATGCATCAGTTTAGAAAATTTTTCCATAAAAAATAGACTTATTAATACTAATATAATATCACTGATTACTGATATATCAGTGATTTCAATTTCCAACAATTTTCCTATAATTTACGAAACTATAGTATATGAAAAAGAATCTCATATTGCGCAAACATCGCATCTTATTTAATCCGAAAATAGTCGTATTGCTTTTACATCCCAATTAAAAATTGCTATTATTCAATATGTATTGCATATTAATGATTATTCTACACGATTTGTTTGCATTTAAAATCATTAGATTTACTCAAATTTTTTTTTAATAAGGAGAAAAAAGAATTAAAGGTATTATTAAAGGTAAAACATAAAAATCGAGATCTCGAGATGAAAACATATAATAGTTGAGAATGATTCACTTGCAATTATCCATTGCTAATCACAGCGACTTCTGCATAGGAAGGTCTTTTTATTTTTTTTTTCTAGCACTTTGTGCGCAATTAACTCGTGTACAATTGATATACATTCATAATAATTAGTTAATTAATGGGCGAATGAGAGCAATAACAAGTCGCGATAATTTCAAATAGATATGAATTCTTTAATAAAGAAAACTATCATTAAGTTTTATTTTTTCGTTGGAATGTAAAATCATCTCAATTAACTATAATATTCCGGATTAAACATAAGACCTATAATCACATTTTATTCATATCCGATGAATTCATATGTGTATATGAATTCATCAAAATTATAACAAATTTAACTGTAATCATTTTAACTGTAATATAACATGCGTGTTTTAACTCCAACTAACGTTACACGTAATTTGGTGACAATAAACTATTATTCTATATACTATGGTATATATAAAGGATCTTTCAATAAGGATGCTCGATTTTTAAATGTAAATAAAATAAGTTGTGTGAGATATCCACTCAATTTTTTTTTATTTGAAAGAATATTTTATGGCATTAAGTATGGAATATAACGTCGCTCAAATGTCCGCCACGGCTTCGCTTGGTAACATCTATTCAGGCGGTCCAATTTTCGATGACTTTCTCGCATAAATCTGGCTGAATTTGCTGAATGACGTTTGTTATGTTGACTTTGAGAGCATCAATTGTTTGCGGTTTATTCTTATAGACCTGCGATTTAAGATAGCCCCAAAGAAGTCTAAAGACGTTAAATCGCACGATTTCGGTGGCCAGTTCACATCGCCGCCGCACGAGATAACCATGCCCTCAAATCGTTCGTGCAGAATGTCCATCGAGGCATGCGGTGTGTGGCGCCATCCTGTTGGAACCACATGTTATTGGTATCCATATCATTCATTTTAGGCCACAAGAAGTTGCTTATCATCGATCTGTAGCGTTCGCCGTTGACGATTATGGCAACGCCCGCTTCGTTTTGGAAGAAGTACGGACCGATGATTCCGCCAGATCAAAATCCGCCAGACTTTCTTGGGATGCATTTGGAATTGCATCTCGCGTAGATTGGTATCGTCCCAAATTCGATAATTTTGCTTGTTCACATATCCATTCATCCAAAAATGGGCCTCGCTAAAGATGATTTGTTTGGCGAAATTGCGCGGAACGTTTCTCGAACGGAGCACTGATTTTGATAATAAAATTTTATGATGCACACGTTGCTCAACACTATGACCTTCCATAGTGATTTGCCATACACTACTAAACAATTCACAACAAATTTGACAGATGTCACTTTAACAACATGGCTACTATGATCTAACAAATTTCGAGCGTTCCTATTGAAAGACCCTATATATATATATTGAAAGTCTTGATGATCGAATTGTGAGGATAGTTATTTGATTTAGGGACAAATCTCTTAATAATTTTCTTTTTTCAATTTATGAGATAGACATTCCCGTTTGTTAAGTCTATTTTTTTTATGAATAATTGTATATCATTGTAGTATTATAAAAAAGTAGTGTTATAGGAAAATCGTCCTTCAATGTGTATAATATTAATATTATAATATAGGAATAGCCTCATACTTATGCAATCTTTTGCATAATCGATTTTCTGAATGTATCTGTATATTGTATCTGTATATTGTATATTGTAAACAGTACAATGAATAACATATGTACGTTACAATATTTGAAGTCCGAATCTACATTGAACTCGTCTAATATTATGTTTCTCTCTGAAAAATTTTTGCAAATCTTTTATTCTAAAACAATGTGTTTCTGCAACTCTACTTATAGCCTGTTAGGGAATGTCCTTAAAGAAGTAGGTGAAACAGTAGAAAATAACAATATTTCGCATCCGCGCGCGCTGTGCATTTAGTTCTTCCTATAATAATTAGAATTTGTAAAAGTTACGTTATTTTTATTCTAATTAGTACTATATTAATTAGTACTATACATGTATATGATACTAATAACTATATATGTATGTAACATACGGTGCAATACCTAGGAACACTTACTTACTGTAACTATATACAAAGAGTATAGCAGGATAAAGAGGCAGGATTGCTACAGACTTGGAAAATCGAGAAAAGTTAGGGAAATTGAAATCGATCATGGAAAACCAGGAAATATCAGGAGAAAGTGTAAAAGAGACTGGAATTTTTGAACTTTGCTCACAATTCCCTTAAACTCCTTTTATTCCAAATAATTTTTATAATTTTTTAACGTATCTAGCATTTATAGTCAAATGTGTTCAAAACTCGTGCACTTTAAACAATTTTTAAAAAATAATTAAAATTTATATTTTATTCAGTAATTTTATTTGATCACTCTTTTTTTTCATCATTAACTACATTCTTTTTTTCAATACTAATTTATTTTTTGTTGGCTCAAATTTGCCCTCAAAATTTTATTATACAACTTATTAAGCTTCTTTTGCGTTTTTAATATTAGGTGTACAACTTTGCTTCCGCCGTTTTCCTATAGATTGCTTTAGCGGTAAGTGGTGGTCGAAATAAATAGATCATAGACGTCATACAATAAACTTGGGCATCTGTCAACATAACCCCA
>Ga0157364_1001116_pt1 | contig 21811 bp, 17 predicted proteins | sample AttsexASBM2_FD_111476 | JGI IMG/M metagenome (GOLD analysis project Ga0157364, IMG submission 111476) | Fungus gardens microbial communities from leaf cutter ant in Ribeirão Preto, State of São Paulo, Brazil - Atta sexdens ASBM2 | ecosystem: Host-associated > Fungi > Mycelium > Unclassified ...
ATTATCAGACTAGCAAATTACAGTGTAACTACTAGTCTTATATACAAACTGATATTATAGGAGATGCTCGGGGTTTCAGTGGTAAAACCCCTATTACCCCAAGCAGAGGTTTCAGTGTTGAGACACTGACAGGAGTAACTCTATTATAGAAGACCGAGTTGAATAGGAGTATCCCTGCCATGGAAGACGAAATACCCAGAGGACTGTAGCACTGCCGTAAGACGTGTTGTGAGAAAGGTGGTCACCGTGGAAGGCAGGCTTGTATGTTTTGGAGGTAACATCACCGCAGGGATGTAGTTTCTGGATAAGTGGACTTGCATATGACACTTTTCTAATATATCTACTTCTGGTTCTTCTATTACTACTTTAGCTAGACTACAAATTCATTGTTCTTTAATTAGTATCTAGTTTTCATTGTCCTTTTCTACTCTTACTTTCCAGTCTGGTGTTACACTGGAAAATATATACTCTCATAAGGTTTTTAAGCATATAAGATGTTAGAGGTAATTCACACTTGCTAAGGTTATCTATGATGATTGCACAAAAGGCAAAGACAGAAGGATAACTTAGCAGAATAACTTAGCATGTCAAGGGTTAGAAGGAACTGAAAGTGGTACTATATAGATAATTTGACCTTGGCTTCAATGGATAATGTTGTGCCTAGCCTATACATCATATGGTCATAACTTTTGAATGATAGGAGACAGATATGAATGTAGTATAATTCAAGTTGATTATTAGACTGAAGAATAGTACATAGTAGCTACATTCTTAAATATGGAAGTAGTAATCTAATAATATTTTATTGCTGTACATACTCTGGGTTGTCAGGTACTGTGGGAGTTGTCATTTGTAACTTCATGAAATTGATGAGAAATGTAGAGTTTAGTCCTTGAATTGATGGGTGATTGGAATGGAGTGTTATTCATACTAGAAGAGTACAGATATCAGATAGTATATGATATAAGACCTCTTTGCAGGCATTAGCAAGAAGATCTTACATTCTTAGATAATGTCTCAGGTTCTCTCAAACAGATACTAGCTCAAGAGACAGTGTGGTAGCTTTTAATCAAACCAGATCTCAGAAAGAAGTAGTTTTTAGAGATAAGAAACATCACTTGTGAATGGCTAGTTATGAAGTATGTGCACTTGCAAGAGTACTTTACATGGTTACAAACATTTGGATAGTCAGATAAGATAGGAACACATTGGATTAGAAGCTGGTAGAGTCTAGAATGGTTATGTGAGCAGGAACAACTACAAAAATGGTAAAGAAGAAATGGAGTGAGCACTTGCAAGTAGGAATCAATTATCAGTTTGATGTTAGGCTACAAATAAAAAGATAGCTATATGTTTGCAAGACCTCAGAGAGCTTTCTTACAATTTTGGTTTTTATTCTTTGATTCAATTCTCTGTTTAGAATAATACATGAGCTACAAGTGAAGAGGAGTAAAAGAAAGGATCCCCATCTGAATTCCCCTACTCAAGAGCAGTTTTAACTTCTATTTTATTGAGTGAGCATTATTAGTACCTGTTGTCACTTTTGAACAAGTTTCAGAGAGTTCTAGTAGTCTGGAAAAGGCTGGCAAGGTGAGTATCAGTTTATATCTTCAGTTGTAAGGTTTAACTTGAGAAATGCCTTTGGGGTGCATCATCTGGGACAGATAGTGTTGTTGGAGACTCTTAAGAAGCTTTGCAATCTATTCACTAGATTTTCCAAGAGAACTTGTTACATAGTGTAAGGTTTATTGTTTGGGAGTGTGTTAGCAAGAGAAAGTATTTGCAAGCAGATGTTACTTGTATATTCCTCTTAATATTCTTTCTTTCTAACTTCATTCTTTCACATTCATAAGAACTCTTTTAAGAGTTTTATGTGTTCTAATTGTTTTTTATATTATTGTTTCTATACCTTCTATTAATTCCTAAAGCTGATATCATTCTCTTTAAATTCTTTAGTACATAGTTAAAGGCTAGTATTGCATAGTTCTTGTTATACTCTAGCATAACCTCTTTTCTGCTTGACCTCTGTCAATGCTATTACCAAAAGTCAGATAGTCAATGATAAGAAAGGGGACTAGACTATTAAAATTACCTGTCTAAATGCAGGGATGGAAGTAGTACTTTCTACTTATAAGAGAGAAAAGGATGAATACAGCCTCAAATTTTCATTGAACCTTGAGGAGTCATCAAAATGGCTCAGAAGAGAGGTTTTCTGTGTAATAAAATTGGATATAGAGGGGGAGCCATTCATTTAAGAAGCACTACCAGTACAGGTAGATAAGCTTTCAAGAGATGAAATTAAATTGTTGTACTTACAACAATCAGAAGAAATACTAGAAATAGAAGGTGGGGACATCTTAATACAGTGTGTCAGCTAGTTGGGAAATGTCAGACATGAGTTGCAGTCAGTGGAAGCAGTGACCAAAATTGAGAATGATGTTTACTAGAAAAAAGTATGGCTTGTTTCACTAAGAAGTACAAGCTAGTAGCTCTCAAAGAAAAATCAGTTCTTAGCAAATTTAGAATTGTTAGAAACATTTAGAAAAACTCTTTAGAAGGGATGCTGAAACTACTGGAACAACTATTCAAGTTTGTGCCAAAAGGACAGTACTTGCTTGAGAGAAGAGAAAAAATAGATAAGAACTACAGTTCCAGATTTTTATGGCCCAAGAAAAGAAGGCTTATGCATTAACTGATAGGACAGCAGAATGAAGCCTTTACTTGGAACAATTCAGAAAAAGATAAGTTTAAAGAGAAATTCTTCCCAGCTATAAAAATACTGATGGTAGTATATATGGCATGAGGAAAATACTTGTTTAGAATACCACCAGCTATATATAAGGAATAGTGTGCCATGATTAAGAGGAAACTCAATACTATGGTATATGAACCTTTTAACTCATTCTATTAGTTGAGGTAGTTCTATGTTATTAAAAAAATAGAAAAAGTCTTAGAATAGTATACAGTCTAGAACTGCTTAATAAAATTACAATTGCTCACTCAAGATTGCTCCAAGCTATGGAAGAATTGACTATACACTTTAAAAAAAGAGCTTATGATAGAATACTAGATTTGTATATGAGATATGATAAGTGTATGCTAACAAAGCACTCACAAAACCTCACTATATTCCAAACTCTTTTCAATGCCCTCAGATTGGTTACCTTACTTATGGGTTGGACAAATTCTGTACCAATTTTCTATGAGAATGTGACTTATATACTAAAGGAAGAAATCTCAGAGTATATATTGACTTACATCAATGACATTTCAGTTAAAAAACCAGCAACTATATATGAGAAAAAGGATGAAACTTGTGTGATGCTCATAAGCAACTCTGGAATCAGAAAATTTATATTTGAACATCTAAATACAGTAGATGAAACATGCTGGAGAAATGTTCTCAGGCTCTAAGACTGATGTGCAGTGATCACATTACTATCATAAGATTTAATTGTTTGTATTAAGGAAGGAAATATACTCCAGATACTATTGGAGAGATTCTTAAATAGGGAGCTTGTAAAGATACAATGGATGTAAGAGTCTTCTCAGAGATGGCAGTATAGTATCAGAATCATATTTCCAACTTCATAACTATAGCAACCCCACTATATGAAGTAGTGAAGAAAGATGTATCTTTTGAGTAGGTGCTAGCCTAAGAAAATGCACAGTCAGATTTAAAAACATTAATAGAGAGTTATTTTCATACTTGGAATCCTAAGTTCCCTAACAAGCAACCAATTGTTTTAGCAGTTGATACCTCTTGAAGGACAATAAGATACTATATTTACCAATGAGACAAGGATGAGCTCAGGAAAATACACTATATGAAGTTCAATTTACTATTAATAGATCTCAGGCAGTAGAGATATTCTCAACTAAAACAAGAGCTTTGTGGCATAAGGTACATTCTCAAATAGGAAATATACCTATTGAGAGGGTGCAAAAACTTCATAGTAGAAATTGATGCAAAGTACTGAGCAGGGATGCTAAATAATCCAAGAAAGATGCCCAATGCAACTATTAATTGCTGAGTAAATTATATTAGGACAAATTTCTTTTTTGAGATAGTCTATAAAAAAGGAAAGACCTTTGAACTAGATGGAATCTTGAGAAGGAAATAGTACTCTGGGGACCCTCTTTCAGATAGATTTGAGGATGGCTCAGATGATAAGAAAGGTGATATACCAATCCTATTAAGAGAGAACTAAGAGAAGATGCCTTTAAAATTGGAAGAATTTTACAAAGACATCAACTTGCAAGAGGGTTTTTTCTATGAGGAACTTGTCAAAAATGTTGCCTATCAACTGGAAAAGCAGATGGCAGATAGACAGGAAAACCATGGCTATAGTCAAATAGATAGACAAAAATCACCACTAGCAGTGTTGGCAGAGGAAATAGCAGACTCAGAAGAACTAACAGCTCATGAAAACCTGTCAGAATATAACAATAGACACAGAAGCAACCATGCACACAAGTTAAAACAAAGACTGGTTAAGATTAAAGAGTATCTAGCCACTAGAAAGGAAGATCCTGTGAGAGCAATGATAAAAGAATAGGCACAGCTTGCAAGACATGTCTCTTACTACTAGCTGGATCTGGAAAATGGAAAACTTTATTTAAAAAATTTATCAGCAGTAGCAATCCACAAATAGTAGTACCAGTTAAGGAATGGCTAAGACTATTAAAGCTTGTCATGACAAAGTAGAATACTAAGAGGCATTTCCAACAGGAAAGCTATTGTTGCAGTACTTTTGGTAGCCAGAATTAGAAGATGATGCAGTGTGGTATGTGAATATGTGCCATCTGTACCAAATATAATAGAAAATGGCCTTGGAAATACTGTCAATTGTGATATACACACCATTACTTTTTCAAGTCTTACATGCATTTACAGTATACATTAGTCCAGCATCAAATGGTTGCAAATATGTGGTGCATGGGAGATGTGGATTATCTTTATAGATAGAGGCTTGAGCATTAAAACAAGAGAGTTCAAGAGCTATAGGACAATGGCTTTTCAAAGATATAATATGTAAATGGGATAGTCTAGTTAGAATCATAACTGATAATAGAGCCTTTTTTAAGAAAGCTGTGAAATGGTTGGAAGAGAAATACAGAATTAGATGAATTACCATATCTCTCTACAACTCACAAGCAAATAGAATCATCAAGAGATCTCATTGGAATCTTCATCAAATATTGTACAAAGCAATAGGAGGAGACATCAAGAAGTAGTATTAGTCATTGTACCATGTAATATAAACAGACAGTATCACTATTAGAAAAGAAATGAGTTGTTCACTGTATTTTATGGTAACAAGAATGCAACCTATGATGTCATTGGATGTGGTAGAGGCAGCCTGACTAGTAACCTACCCAAGTAGAATTGTTTTATAGGAAGAACTAGTAAATCTAAGGGCCTGTACACTGGCAAAGCATGTTAGCTATATAAAAGAGATGTAAAAGTGTCTCACAAAAAAGAAAATACAGAGGGTGCTACATCTCAAGAATGAGATACAATACAAGATTCAAGAGTCTGCATTGGTACCTGGAAGTTTGATACTGGTAAAAAACTCAGCTATAGAATTATCAGCAGATAGAAAAATGAAGCCTTGATACTTAAATCCAATGATAGTAATATGGCAATTAAAAGGAGGGACTTTTGCTCTAACAGAACTAGATAGCTCTGTGTGGCAAAATAAGGTAGTAGCTTTCAGAGTAATACCATACTTAGCGCACAGAAAGATAGCATTTGGAGATAGAGTAAAAGCTCTGCTAGGTGCATTAGAGTTGTACATAAAAGAACTAGAAAAGAGCTCAGTTGAGGAAGTGTCCAAAGAGAGTTCTTTTGAGAATGGCTTGGAGTAGAAGTTACTTACAAATAAGTCAGCCAGCTACTGCTTCTAACGAGATTTGGTATTCTTTGCCTCCCAGATATAGAATATCTGGTTGTACTTATTGGTAGCATTCTTATACTGGTGAGCAGTACATTCAAGGTTGTAGATGGTGTGTAGTATGCTGGTGGATATCTGGAAAAGGATAAACTTTATTGTCTGCTTGCTGGAAATAATGGTAATTCCATCTTAGAGAATGACACCATGCTGGTAGAATACCAAGAGTCATATTAAACAAGGCTTGAGCTAAAATAAGAGCAAAGGTTTGAGTACTCATAAAGGATAAAAAACAGAGGGCTTACAGTTATCAATAGTATCAGTCTCAGCCATCAAAGAGACAAGCTAGGAGGGTAGCAATAAGATTACAACATTAAAAGTGCTTATGAGATAATGACTCAAGAGAAGCTCACTGAGTTAAGCTAGGAAAAGACATTGTGAGTAAGATAGAAATGTTTTATATATAAACAATATCTCACTATAGGAAGTATACTATAAGGATGTGGTATAGAAGCCCTACCTATGTCATCCACCTGGATGGAAACCTAAAGAAGCTCAATAATAAGCAAAAGGTAGTGTATAGGAAAGTACAAACAGGAGTCTGTAAACAAAAATCTTTAGGAATGTGGTTGTAGAGAGCTAACATAATAATCTCTACCTCATTATTATCAGACTGTTCACTGTCAGGAGTACCTGTTGTTGAGGGAGGAGTCTCTTCTCTAACACAGCAATGTTGGTACAAGGAAGCAAGAAAGATAGAGAGTCAAGTAAGAAGAAGTAGAATTTGGAAATAAAAACTTGTACCTTGTCCTAAGCCATCACAAAAGGCTGACTAGTAGAAGCCAAGGCCTAAGAGCTGAAAGAAGCAACTAGAGGAGGGGCTACAGAGTATGGTGCTTCTGGAGCTTGAGAGATTTTGTCATATTGAGTCAAGAATTGGTATACCTGCTTAAATATAGCCAGAAAATAGAAGAGAGGATCATGTTCTTTCTTGAACCCCTCATCAGTGTGCTTGACTTTGAAAAGTTGTTGAATATATTTAGCTTTCATGAAAGCAGCAGAATTACTATATAAGTATTTGAGAAAGATACTGTAAGTAGTTAGGGACTACTGAAAGATATAAATTTCATTCTAGAATACTTACAGTGAATTTAGCAAGTGAATCAACAGCCACACAGAGGAAGCCTAAAGTGGTTTCCTTTTAGAATAGGTATTAACCATGATAGATGATATTAAAAAACACATCAGTAAGCTTGAGATAAGTGTTTACAGAATTTCTGATGGAATCATTAAACATGTCTACTGGAAAGATATGATAAAAATAAACCTAAGAAAGCTCTTGCAAGAAGTAAACTTGTTTGAATAGACCTTGAGAGGGCTGTCTACAGATAGATTGTGTTAGTTGGTCTGTAATATAAATGGATATTTAAAATGAGAAATAGGAAGTGTTTTAGGAACAAACTTCTCTCTTGAAAATAAGAATCATAATCTGATTATATAAAAAGAGTATGGACCAGCATTGTGAAACCAAAAGTGAACTTGACCCAATTGTGAGTAGAATATGAGAACACATTATATTTATAGAAAGGGGGAGAATGAAGGCAGATACAGAAGAATAGGGTCTTGTAAATAGAAAAAAAGGTCATAAGTAGATAATGGATCTGTCCATAGAAGAAGACAATATGTAAAAAGTGAAAAACTAGAAGTTTTATGAGAAAAGACCATTAGAAAGGCTGTCTCATAAGTGGAAGTCCTATATTTAAGACAGAAGTAAACTTAGAATCACACATAAAACAAAAATAATTTAGTATTGGAAGAGATTCACTGCTACATTACAATGAGTGAAGATAGGACTTAAGATTTTACTTCACATTAGAGATAAATTTAGTCTTATACAGGAACAAATCTTAGTTCACACAAAGAAAAAGAAAAGACAACATTAGTAATGGTTATTTACATTGATTGTTATGACTTGAGTCTTTGTGTAAGAGCAAAAGATGATCTTTTGTATTGAGTAACACAAAAGAATTTGATAAAGTCCTAAGTACAAACTAGTCTACCTTATATATCACAGACCATGGTCTGTGTATACACTATAACTAACCTACTCTAAAGAGCATGTGCTTTCCATAAGGCTAACATGTTGTTGCCATGCTATATAACATCATCTGTTCCAGAACCTTCTATGATCTTCTCTGTATCACCTGATGTTGTGACCATGACCATGACATATGTCACATCCCTATCACACAACTTTTCCTGTCTAAGTCTAAAATTAAAAAAAGAAAAGAGAAAACTACAAATAAAATAAATAAAAAAGAAAGAAAGAAGATAAAATCAAAAGAAAAATAAAATGGAGTCCAGTCCATTGTTCACAACTCTGAAATTGATGGCATTTTAAGAATCACAAAAAGACTATAATATAAGAAAGCAATCTCCTACCACTGCTTGGCTGATTTGGCCAACTTCTTGATATGAAAAGAGCTGCTGACTAATAGAGGAGGAGAATAGCAATAGTGTTAACCCAATGCTTCAGGAAAAGTGTCATTATAACCAGATGGGACAAGAGTGGCATTAAAAGAGGAAATGAGACAGATGTGAGACTCAAAAAAACTTTACACAGCCTCTTGAGAAAAAAAACTCTCAGGGTCAGAGATAATGGTACAGGTAGTAGTCAAAGCCTTGTATTGAGTAGCCCAATTGTGCATAAGCTTGCTATCAACTCAGAAGATAGAGTTTTAAGAGTAATACTCTTCTACTACCAGAAGCTCCTTGGTGAACTCTGCTATCAGAGCATAATAATAGACTATAAGGGCCTCAAAGGAAGAATAAGCAGCCTCTATGCAGTTCCAGGCAACAGCAAGGAAGTGCAAGCAAGATGATATATCTAAAGAAAGAAAAATTAGTAGAAAAAGAAAAAGAATAAGAGAGAAAGGCCACTCACAAGTATAGCTGGTAAAATAAGGCACACAAAGTTGTTCAGCCCAGAATTGCTAGATGGCAGAAGGCTTCTGATGAGAGCAGTGAGAGGCAGTATACTTCTTACAGCTTTGAGATCCATTCACTAATTGAAAGTAGATAGCATGAGCCATGGTTGCAGCAGTCTTGGAAGGGAAGGTCTTAGAGTACAATGTTCAAAACTGAAACTGATGTAAGACAGACACTTTAGCTCTCTGATGGAACACTAGAAAAGAAATCAGAAATTGAAATATAGAAAAAAAGCTGATGAATGTACCATGTTCTTATGATTAGAAAGTGCAAAAAGACTAGGAATGAGAGCCAGGAGAAGATCTCCACCAGAGAGGCTATAAAGGGAAACTGAAGAGAATTCTGGTGTCTGATTAGGAACAAGATTGGGAACAGGGTCTGGTAAAGAGAAGGCAAAGATCAGAGAAGCTAAAAAAGGAAAATATAGGAAATTTGTCAGCTAACCAATAAATAGATAAAAAAGAAGAGCTCACCAGATAAGAAAGAGGTATAAGTGGAAGAAGAAAAAGTTAGAATAGAAAGCTCAAGAGAGAGTAATGCAGAAAAGTTAAAGGCCTCCATAGAAATGTCCAAGTTTGCAGATGTAGCTATGGGAAGGTCAGATTTACTTAACTCAGCAACATTACTTAGTTCAATATTAGGAAAAGAAACTGGTAATGGAGGTGGCAGCATAGTGGCAAGAGCTTTGACCAAAGATCTGGAAGGAAGCTCATCAGTGGCACATAGCAAAGCAAAGACTTGATGAATCTTAGCAAGTACACTGGCTATTAGACCATCATGTTCTTCTGACAGGTGACATTGTATGAGTTCACCTATACAATACTACAGAACAGTGAGATATAAATGGTTAGCTGGTTGTATAAAGTAGGAGTATAGAAATAAGCCCAAAAAAATAGTAGGAATAGATTTCATAAAAGAAAACTAGGCTAGAAGCCATAAAGGCTTTAACTGAAGACATAAAGAAAATCTGAATCAATATAGAAGAAGCTGTTAAAACAACATAGAAAGTCACTTCAGTCAGCAATCTACTCAAGTCAGCAGTCTTAATACAATGGGTAAAAGGTTTTTGATGGAAAAAGTGTTTAGTCTTAATCAAGAACACATGAAATAGATATTAGATCTTCCTGATGAAAGAATAAAAAAGAAAGTGGCAGAGTGGTATAGTCTGAGATGAAACTTGTAGAGCTGTTAGAAGATGATTCATACTCACCAGGTTATTCATAGAGATAGTATAGAAAATAGAGATATAGGGCTGGACTTAGGAATTAATCCAAAGAACCAGAAGTAGTGCTATGTGGATAGTTGACCTTGGCTTCAGCAGATGATATTGTGCCTAGTCTGTTCATTGCATAGTTGTATTTTTCAGATGTCAACATTCAGAAGAGTTTTAAGTAATAAGTGTGGTACAAGTTCAAATTGATTAACAGACTGAGGAACAGTATATGGTAGCTATTATTCTTAAATATAGGAGTACTAATTAATACTTTCTTACTCTTTCAGTTGTTAGATACTGCAGGAATTGTTATTTGAAACTCTATGAGATTGATGAGAATACAGGGTTTGGTCCTCAGATTGATAGATGATTAGAATGAAGTACAATCCACACTGGAAAAGAATAGGAAGTATGTAGATGTTAGATAGTATGTGACAAGATTTTCTAAAGGAACTTGTTACACAGTATAAAGTCCATTATTTAGAAGTATATTAGCAAGAGAAAGCATTTGCAAGTAGATGTTACTTGTATATTTCTTTTAATATTCTTTCTAACTTCATTCTTGAGAGCTTTTTTAAGGGTTTTATGTATTCTAATATTATTTTACATTATTATTTCTATACCTTCTATTGATTTCTGAAGCTAATATTGTCTCTTTTGAATTCTTTAGTATGCAGTCGAGAGCTAGTGTTGCATAGTTCTTATTACACCCTAGTATAACCTCTTTTATACTTGATCTCTGTCACTGGTTTCCTACTCAATTCATCTACTTTCTCTATTTTTGCTTCTAGCACATGTTTCAAAATAAAGTCAAATCCTGATAAACATAACATCCATTGGGCTTGTCTTCTATTCAACTTCTATGTATTTATAAAGCATTCTAAGTTCTTATGATCCATCCAGATCTCAAACTTGAATTTTGTGCTCTCTAATAAATATCTCCAGTTTTCCAATCTGTCAGGCGTGGTTCACACCGGGGTGGAAGTCTGCAGAATGGACTTGGAGATGAGTGGACTTGTGGAACGACCTTGGCTTCAGCTTATGTGCTGCGCTGTCTGTCTGCTACATAGTTGTAACTTTAGATGAAGGAGAGAAAGTCTGAGTGGGAGTGAGTACTGATTGGTGTGTTGCCATTGAACACTGGAGATTGAGTTCAATGAGAGTTTATCTTTGTCGATTATCAGACTAGCAAATTACAGTATAACTACTAGTCTTATATACAAATAGAAAGTATAGAAGATACTCAGGGTTTCATTGGTAAAACCCCTATTACCCCGAGCAGAGGTTTCAGTGTTGAGACACTGACAGGAGTAACTCCATCATAGAAGACCGAGTTGAATAGGAGTATCCCTGCTGTGGAAGACAGAATACCCAGAGGATTGTAGCACCATCGTAAGACATGTTGTGAGAAAGGTGGCTGCCGTGGAAGGCAGGCTTGTATGTTTTGGAGGTAACATCACCACAGGGATGTAGTTTCTGGATGAGTGGACTTGTATATGACACAATCCCCTAATTACTACTAATATCTCTTTATCATAAATCTTGTAGTTTTTTTTTGTCTCATTGAGATATTTTGAAAGATAAGCTACAAGTCTTCATTATCTATTCTTATACTCCATAGATAAAACTCCTCCTGTTACATAGTCTGATACATCAACTTCCATCCTCATTTTTTGTCCAAGTTTAGTACTGCTAACACTGGTTCTTTTGTAAATTTCTCTTTTAACTCTCTAAATACTTTCTCTTGTTTTTCTGTCTAGTCTCACTTCTGATTATTTTTCACCAAGTCATGTAATGGTCTGGCTATAGATGCAAAGTTTTTAATGAATTGCTAGTAATAATTGGCTAATCCTAAGAACTTCTGAATATTCTTGACTTCTTTGAGAATCAGCCAATCTAATACTTCTTTCATCTTTTCTTCCTCCATCTTGATTCCTTTCAGCCCAATCACTACTCCTAAGAATCCTACTTCTCTAACCTTCCACTTGCATTTTTCTAGTTTTATATATAAGTCATTCTCTAATAATATTTTTACTACTTCCTCTACCATCTTATTATGTTCTTTCTTCTCTTTTATTATTATTTGAAATATTACTAGAAAATTAGCTAATCCAAAGAATGTAACTGTAGGTTAAAATGACCCTTCAAGAGTTATGAATGTTGCTTTCCACTCATCTCTCTCCTTTTTTCATACATCATTATACCTCCATTGTAAGTTTAACTTAGTAAATACTTTTTAATACCAATATTTTTTACAATGTCTGAAATCAAAGGTAAAAGATAATTAATCTTCATAGTCCATTTATTTAAATACCAATAGTCCTGTATCATATGTTTCTTACTATCTTTCTTTTCTATAAAAAATACAGAGACTATTTGAGGTAACTTTGAAGGCCTAATATATCCTTTTCTCAATTGTTCTTCAATGAACTTGCATACCTCTCCTCTCTCTTCTCTTGACAGTGGATAAACCCTCCTCTTCCTTAGCATAAACCCATTTTTTATCTTTATTGCATGATTCTGCATCTTCTTTGTTGGCATTCTCTCACTTACTTTCTTTCCAAAAACATAAATCCATTTGTAGAATCTTTGAGGAACTAATTTCTTAGTCTCTTCTTTGGACTTTTCTGCTTCTTTCTCCTTATTCTGTTATATGCCAAGTCCACCTATCTGGAAAACACATTCCCACAGGAATACTCCTTGTCAACATCTAATCTAAAAAGCCTATCTTCCATCAAGATATCCTTCTCCAAACCATCTCTGTTTTCTGCCCCTAGAAAACAATCAAACTCTCTGTAGGTGGACTTCTCCTCCAAACTGGCCAACAATGGCAAGTTAACCAGTGATGAGTACAAAAAGTGTCTCAAAAATAATCTATGTCTCTATTGTGGTGCAAGAGACCACAAGTTGGACTCCTGTCCCAAGAAGCAGACTACAATCACTCCCAAGAGCTGTAGTGCTTTAGTAACTGCTGATCCTCTGGTAGCTACTTCCGAGAAACTCTTGGAAAAATAGAGAGTGACCTCTAAGACTCCATACAGACTGAGGGCTATATTGAACTTCCCTATGTAGTAATGAGTCCTATCTGACTCAACACATCTGCTCTTTCTGATCCCTATTCACTCTTTATTACTCTCACCTCTCCCTTGATTCTTGGTTAGGATCACCTTAATAAAATCCCATTCTGAGCTCTCATTGACTCTGGATCTACTCATTGTTTTGTAGACTTGAAATTCATAGATATTCACCATCTAAAGACATCTACAACTTCTTTGATTGTCATCTACTTGTTTAATGGTTCATCAAACAGTGCCATCTCTGAAATTTCTAACCTGCCCATAATCTTCTCTACTAGTGATTGCATGAATCTAGACTTCTATGTCATTCTGCTTGATTCTTTCTACTCTTTGGTTCTTGGATACAACTGGCTTGCCTGACACAATCTACTGATTGACTGGACAAATAGGTCGATAAACTTCCATTCATCTTTGTGGGACAATTTTGCTCTTTCTCATGTCATAGCCAACATATTATTGGTATCTCCATCATTTCTTGACATCTCTCTGCAATCATTGGATTCTGCAGTTTCCATACTCTGAGATCTCCATATCTAACCCTGAGTGACTTAACATCACTATTATTAGTGCTACAGCATTCTTTTATGTATCAAAACTTCCAGGCTCTAGCAATTTCAAACTCTCTCTTTGCTCTTTGGACATTCAGGTCAACTTTGTAAAACTTGTAAAAGCTCTGGATCTTTCTAATGTTCTCTCCAAATATCACAAATTCGCTGACATTTTCAGCAAAACCAAAGCTGAAGTCCTCACTCCTCATTGTCTTTATGATCTTTAAATGAATCTAGAAAAAGGTACTCAACCTCCAGTTGGCCCTATATACTCTCTTTCAGCATCTGAACAAGAGGCTCTCAAGGAATTCATTGAGGAAACCTTAACACAGGTTTTATTTAACCAATCTCTTTTCCACATGGTGCACTGGTTTTATTTATCAAGAAGAAAGATGGTTTACTGTGCCTTTGTGTTGACTTCTGCAGTTGCAAAGCTTGGGTTTATTCAAAGATAGATCTTTATCATGCTTACCATTTGGTTTGCATTGCCAACAGTAATAAATGGAAGACTACTTTTAGGACATGCTACAGATTATTTGAGTGGTCTGTAATGTCTTTCGATCTTACCAATACTTCTACAATCTTCTAGTGATTTATGAATGATATTTTCTCTGACTTTTTGGATGTCTATGTCATGATTTATCTGGATAATATACTCATCTACTTGAATAATATGTCCAAACATCACCAGGATGTTAAGGAAGTACTCAAGTGTCTCCACAAAGCTGGCCTTTATGCTAAAGCAAAGAAATGTGAATTCCACTCTGAGTTAGTAGAGTACCTGAGATACATCCTTTCTTCTTCTGATTTTACTATGTCTAACAACAAAGTGAAGATTATTCAAGACTGGCTGGGGTCCAAGAAAGTCAAGAATATTCAATCTTTCTTAAGTTTTGCTAATTTCTATTGCTGATTCATCTTCAACTATTTAGACATTGTCATTTCATTGACATGCCTTACTCAGAAGGACATTTCTTAGAAGTTTGACTTCTCCTATTGTGATGCTTTCAACTCTTTCAAGAAGGCATTTACATCTGCTCCTATTCTCACTCATTGGATTTCCAATGCTCAACTCATTATGGAAACTGATGCTTTGGACTATGCTTTTGCTGTAATTCTTTCCATTGTTAATGAAAATGAAGTCCATCTGGTCATCTTTCACTCTCACACTTTTACCATGGCAAAGTTGAACTATAACATACATAACAAGGAATTACTTGCTATTTTTAAGGCTTTCAAAATTTGGCAATACTATCTGGAAGGTCCAGCCTATCCCATTGATGTTGTTATAGATCATAAAAATCTTAAGTATTTTTCCACTACCAAGGTATTGACTTAAAGGCAAGCATGATAGTCTGAGTATCTCTCTCAGTTCAATCTTGTCATCAGATTCTGTCCTGGTTTTCTTGGCACCAAACCAGATACTCTCACTAGACAATAGGACATTTATCCTAAAGGGTGAAATACTGGCTATGCCACAGTCAACCCCACAACTTCAAACCAATCTTTACTCAACAACAACTTGTAGCCTTTATATGAGCTACTGTTCTTCTCTTTTCTTTTCTCTGTGCAGCTATAATAGTTGATCTGGACACCCTACACCAAGACATCCATTCAGCTCTTTCTAGTGATCCAATTACTACAAAACATATCTCTATAGATAGCCGATGGTCTATAGATCTAAACAGTCTTCTCCTTCTTAACAACAGGATTTATGTACTATCTGCTGGTAATCTCTGCACATATTCTCCAGTATAATCATAATCACATTCTTACTGGACATTATGGTCAAAACACTGGAACTAGTTTGCCACAGATATTTCTGGCCCAGCCTCTATGCTAATATACAACAATTCTGCAAGTCCTATATCACTTGTATACAATTCAAGCCACAATGTCACAAGCTCTACAAACCTCTCAAACAACTTTCTATCTCTGAACAACCATTCCATTTCTATGAACTCCATCAAGAAAATTCTGTTATCTTCTGGGTTTGATACTATCTTGATTATAATTAACTAGCTCACCAAGCAGGTGATCTTTATTTCTGCCCACGATATCATTACATCTGTAGACTTAGCACATCTGTTTGTTCCTTATGTGTTTTCCAAACATAATGTTTCTTCCCATATCACCTCCAATAGAGGCTTGGAGTTTGTGTCTAACTTTTTCTGTTTTTTAGGCACTACTCTGAACATGTGGCTTCACTTTACTTCAGGTTACCACCCCAAAGATGATAGACAAACAGAACACATAAATCAGACCCTTGAACAATATCTCTGTGTATATTGTAACTACCAGCAAGACAACTAGTCTGAACTTCTACCTCTTGTGGAGTTTGTCTATAATAATACTCCAAGTACTACTACTAGTGTTTCTCCATTCTTCACTAATAAGGGATATTGTCTGAACATCACTATTCACCCTGAATGTAATATTGCTTTCTTCTGAGCCCATGACTTTGCTGTAAATCTTGATGAGTTACAGAGTACTCTCAAAGCTGAAATTTCTATGGCCCAACAGCATTATCAGAAATCTGCTGATGTATGACATTCTCCTGATCCTGATTTCAAAGTAGGTGACAAAGTCTTTGTTAAGGCTCAGTTCTTCTGAACTAAGCCTTCAAAGAAACTCTCCAAAAAATACCTTGGACCTTACAAAATCATTTCTTAGCCTAGTACACTATTGTTTACTCTCTGCCTCCCAGAGTCTATATGCTCTATCTATCTAGTTTTCCATGTATCCATGCTCAAACCTGCCATGTCCAACTCTTTTCCTAAGAGAACATAGCTGGCCTCCACTCTAGTAATAATTGACAGGGAACTTGAATACAAAATTTCTCAGATAGTAGACTCCAAAATCAATTGCTGACAGACATGCAAACTCCTATACAAGATAATCTGGCTAGGGTATAAAGACATTGGAGACAAATCTGAGTGGATCCTCATATCTGAACTTACTCATACCTCTGACTTATTATCCAATTTCCATATTGTATATCCTACTAAGCCTGGTCCACTCCCTCTGTTCTAATCACCCTGTTGCACTTATTCTTTGCCTCCACACACTCCTAACAAGGATTCTCTTATTATTTTCTTAGTATATTCTATTTGCTTACTTTTAATTAACACTAGCTTCAATACACTTTTTACAGTGGTTCTTTTCATACTTTTGGACTTTTATTTTTATTTTTATCTTTTAATTTCTTACTCATGCAGTATAGGCATAACTGGAAATAAAATATAATTAAAAAACAAAATAAAAGACAAAAACTATCCTAATAGGAGGTAAATGATAGAGTTCTCTCCTCTACTTTCTCCTGACTTTCTCTGGAGTCATCCTCAGACCCTTCTTTCTCTCTGTCTTCTTTATCCTCATCCTCCTTCCTATTACCTCATAGATCCTCTTTCAAAACCCATCTCCACTCCACCATGGCTTTAATCTTTACTAATTGGGCTGTGTTCCTCTTCTGGCCCTCTACTAAGTTCCAACTCCTCAGTACTCCACCATGAGTTCTTGGAGTGCCTTTTCAATGGCACTTAGAATCTATAGGTAGGAATCATGGCTGGGGTATTGGTGTTGGTATAGAAAACACACCACTACTTGATAGTAATGTATCTAGTGCATGCAAAAGACTGGCTATGAAGAAGACTATTAGTAAAAAAGAAAACAAAAAGGAATCTTGTTACTTAAATTGTGCACATACCTCTCATAAGGGTTAGTATCCCCTATCTTAACTCTAATATCTCTATAGTATCTTGCTGGTTATTTTCCTTTAGCCTTCTTAGAAGGTCAGTGGTCCTTATTGTCTCCTGGGATGACCTCTTTGCACTTAGATCCCATAATCTGGGATCTCTCAGCATCCTCTGCTAGTATCTCATCCCAGAGTTGTTGGAGGTACTTTAATGTTTTCTTCTTCTTCTTCTCCACAATTCTCCTTTTCTTGGCTTCCTTTCTTGCTTTCTGAGCCACATGCTCAGCTCAATATGCCTTCACTGCTTCTTCCAATTGAGCCAGGAGCCATTGCTCCTCCTCATATCTTTGTTGTATTTCTCACCACTACTCTTTGAGCATCTTAGCATTATTTTGGGAGATGTCAGAGTGAATGGGGGAGAACATAATGATACAGAAGAGAAACAAAAAAACTTCTCTTTTCTGTTTATGTATTGTTGACCTAGATACCATCATGGAATTCTTCAGATAAATTCAATAGAACTTCAAAGGCTCAGTCCTAAGGAGGGAATACTGTCATATGCCAAGTCTACTTGTCCAGAAAACACATCACTGCATGAATACTCCTTGTCAACATCTAATCTAAAAAGTCTGCCTTCCTTGCAATATACCTGCACAGCATTGGTGCAACAATCCAGAGATTCCATCTTCTATGATGGAAATATTCCTATCCAACTTAGTTTTCTATGACAAAGTCATACTTCTATCAGTGTCTCAACACTGAAACCTCCACTTGGGAAAATAGGGGCTATACTACTGAAACCCTAAGCATCTTCCATAGTACATATCTGTATATAAGACTAGTAGTTACACTGTAATTTACTAGTCTGATAATCAACAAAGATAACTTCTATTAAACTTGATCTCTGGTGTTCAACAGCAATACACCAATTAGTACTCACTCTATTTCAGACTTCTTTCTTTCATTGGAAATTGCGACCATGTGACAGATAGATGGCATAGCATATAAGCTGAAGCCAAGGTTGTTCCACAAGTCTGCATATCTCTAAGCCCATCTTGTAGACTTTTATCTCTGGTGTGAACCATGTCTGACACATCCCAAATCTCTTATTTTTTTGCCATCTTTTTTACCTCTATTGTTCTCTCTCTTTTTAATTTTTTCTTCTAATTTTTCTCTTTCTTCTTCTTCTTCTCTTCTCACTTCTTTCTTTCTTCTTTCTTCTTTTACTTTTGCTACCCTGGTTTTCTCTGCTTTGGTCTCCACTGTTTTCCACACTTATCTGAATATCTTGTTATTTTTATCTCCCCTGTTCTCCAATCAATTTCAGGATTGTGGCAGACAAGCTATAGCATTCCCAAAATTATACTCCACTTCTGTCTACTGATCACATCAATCTCTGTTCTTTCTTTATGTCCTTGATAATAAATATTTACTTTTACTGTATGCTCAATAGGTCCCTCCTTATTGAAAAAATCACCCATATTTCTTATATATATTGATCTTTCTGTTTTATTTAACTTAAACCCCTACTTCCTAGCAAACTCCAAACTTATTACTAGACCTGTTACCCCACTATCTGACAATGTCTCCACTATTACTCTTTCTTATACATCAACTATTTCAAGCCCAATCTTTACTGTTACTTTTTTCAGCATGTTCCTATTATCTAAGTTGTAGCAGGATATATTTTCTATTACTATATTGTTTACATTGTCCCCATAATCCAACTTTCTCTCTTGTCCCATAATTCCCCAATTTATGCAATTTCTTGCTAAATGTTCAAATTTCCTACAACTATAACAATTCCTTCTACAACATGTATCTATGGCATATGGATTGTGCCTTAGCATAAATCCTGCCTACTGTTGTAAGTGTACTATAACTATATTTGTCCTCTCTACTTCTTCCATTGGAGCAAGCTCTACTGGTGCTCACTGCTGGATCTTTTGCCTCCTTGGCTGAATATGAGACTGTGGCAACCATTATCTGTTTGCCTCTTCAATGTTCATTCTTGGTGCTGAATTTCCCATTTCTCTTCTGCCTCTCAATCTTTTCTCTTTCCTCCTGTTCTCTCTCCAATACCTATCCAAATTTGTTGCCCTCTCATACCACTGTTCAATACTCCTGAGAGAACATTCTACTTCCATTAACTTCTTCCTGATTACTCTATTCATCCCTCTTTTGAATTCTTCAATCAATGGCCTTCCTTCATATTCACTTTCTCTTACTGCTCTCCTAAACTCTTATACAAACTTCTCTATTGTCTTACTTTCCTGCTTTACTTTTTTCAACTCTGCCACCTTCATCATCTCATCATCTCCACCATTGAATTCTTTCTTCAAGTCTGATAAAAACTCTCCTACTATTGCACAACTTAAGCTTTTACTTTCCAGATCCTCTATAATATTCTCCTTCTATACATTTACTGACCATTCTTGTACATATGACAAGACACACTGTATCTGCTCCTCTACTACTGCATCTCTCATCCTTGTCCTTATATATAGTCTATATGCCATCAAGAACCCTGAAACCTTCTCTGCTTTCCCATTGAATGTTTGTAGCTTAGCCACTTTTACATTTGACCCAGTGTTAGGTTGGAAAATCTCTACTGCCACTACTTCTCCTACTATTCCTTCAGTTGCTAGCAATGCTTGGAGTTGTGCTTGTATTGTTGTAAGCTACTCTTGTTGTTGCCAAATTATCTACTCATAATAGTTTGAATCATGTTGACTCATATTGTAATAAAAGAGTGGAAAATCAATTGTTAGGAACAGACCAGCCACTGAACCAGTTATGCTAAAAGTGTGCAATGTCAAGCTTAGCTTTGACATCTGGCTGGTACTATATATATACATTATACTATACTCTTAATAGTATTCCTCTTTCAAGGCATATGGTCTCCACATGGAAGTTATATGAATAGCTGTACCCAAGGGTTATACTATGTATCATGGTTTCAGAGCCTTGACAGTCTTATGAGGTTTCTAAAGGACCCAGTAAACTCTGCTTCACAGAGTATCCAGTCTAATGGAAATACACAGCTAAGCAACTGGTACTGTTTCTAGTGACACTACTAGCTATGTCATGCTTCCATACTAATAACTGTTCATTTAAAGGGAATAGTTTTACCAGGAGTTGAACTGCCAACTGCTTGGAAGCTTGATATTATGTTAGGAATAGACCAGCTACTGAACCAGTTATGCTAAAAGTGTACAATGTCAAGCTTAGCTTTGACATCTGACTAGTACTATATATGTACCTCATACTGTACTCCTGACATCAATAGATGTTAGTGATGATAATTGTAGTGGTAGTATAGAAGGTGAGGATATATAAAGAGATAAGTTGGAGCTTGTACTAGTCTTTCCCTTTGACTTGTAATTAAAACTTGACTCAATCTTTGTAAGTACTAGTGGATCCTCTTCAGTTTCCACCTTACACTGTCTATCTACTGACTACCTCAACTACTGACTACTGCTCTAAAGAATTTGTATATGATTTTGATTTAAGAAGGTCATTCTACTCTAAACAGAGTTTTAAGAATACTTGCTATTCTTCTGTATATACAAGTCACAAGTGAATACTGTAGCACAGAGCTCTTATATAGAAAGATACAAGTACTTTACTCAACACCACTTAATTAAATAACGAGCAATATTTAGTTGGCAGCCTAAGTCTAGTCACCAATGTCTATGACTGTCTATGCTGAGTAGCTAGCTTTATACCTAGAGTCTAGCTTCTATTCTGAGAGTAACCAGTAATTACATTAACAACTAGTTAAGAATGATAAGAGAGTGAAGATAGAGAAGGCCCAGTGTTAGGTGGTCTCAAAAAATGGATATCAAGTTCTAATATTATAACTTAAGCTAAAGAGTTAGATAAAAGAAAAACCTTATATAAAGTTTATATAAGAGAACTTAATAGAATTCCTAGTATAATATATCTACTTTATATATGCTAGAATAATAGTCTATGCTATACAAGCTTTAGCCTATCCAAAAGACTATATATATTACATGTCAAACTGTCACATACAAGTCCACCTGTCCGGAAAACTACATCCCCACGGCGATGCCACCTCTGAACCATACATGCCCGTCTTCTATGGTGGCCATCTTTCTTGCAACATGTCTCATGGTGGTGCTGCAACCCTCCAGATATTCCATCTTCCATGGCGGAGATACTCCTATTCAACTCAGTCTTCCATGACGGAGTTGCTCCTGTCAGTGTCCCAACACTAAAACCTCCGCTCGGGGCAATAGGGGTTTTAGCACTGAAACCCCGAGCATCTCCTATACTTTCCATTTGTATATAAGACTAGTAGTTACACTGTAATTCGCTAGTCTGATAATCGACGAAGATAATCTCTTATTGAACTCGATCTCCGGTGTTCA
>Ga0157364_1001118_pt1 | contig 21808 bp, 9 predicted proteins | sample AttsexASBM2_FD_111476 | JGI IMG/M metagenome (GOLD analysis project Ga0157364, IMG submission 111476) | Fungus gardens microbial communities from leaf cutter ant in Ribeirão Preto, State of São Paulo, Brazil - Atta sexdens ASBM2 | ecosystem: Host-associated > Fungi > Mycelium > Unclassified ...
GTGCGTGCGTGCGTGTGTGTGTGTGTGTGTGTGTGTGTGTGTGTGTGTGTGTGTGTGTGTGTGTGTGTGCGCGCGCGCGCAATTATATGTAAATTGCATTTAATCGGTAAAACTGATTCCATCGGAGATCCCATGGCCATCACGCTAAATTTCCTTTAAAACTGTGTGATTTTATAACATAAAGGATGAAAAAAATTCTGTATATTGAATAACATTTACACGTTTTCGATACTTAATCTGAATATTTTCATTGATTACAAAATGTATTGAATAAAGAAAAAGTAGATATATAATGCATTCAAAGAATATATTACTTGTATGATTTTGAAAAGCGCTCCAATCAACATCCTTCAATGGTGCAACAAATTCGCCATTTTTTATATCTTCTACAATTATGTAAGTCCAGAGTATGTCACTATCAAGACGGTATGTCATTGTGAGGTTGAAAAAGTTTCTCTGATATTTCGGATGCACTTTTCGATTGGCTGGACTTTCTAAATTAACGTAGACGTAAAATTGCGTCGTCTTCCTCTTCTGTGGTACTTCATAGTCATTCATTTCGTTACCGTGGAAAAGAATCGCGTCATAATCTTCCACATTCATATAGTTCCGATCGTTAAAGATTTTGCACTTATCAAAAGGACAATCGCGGAAAAAGTCTTCTTTTTGTCCGAAATAAAAATTCTTATTGCCAAAGAGTGTTTTCCACAAAAGAATAGTTTTTACGCCTTTTTTTCTGTATATTTTTGCCCTGTCGATTTCATTTGCAAAATAATCCTCTTCACGAATCATTTTCCGAAACATGTTTTGAATTTGAAAATCGTCATAAGTGGCTGAATAATAGAGACAGGTTATCAAGATCATTACTACAATTAGACCGATGAAAAGATATGATTTCTTCTTCATTGTTTTAACAATATTCTTATGAAGATATGCTGTCCGCATTTTATATAAAATTAAATAATATCACCGCGTATTAAATAGACTGTCCCTTGCCAGAATAAATTTTTAAGTCATGCCATGTATGACATACGTAGTTATTGCATACGTTATTGCAAAAAACATTGCATAATTTATTAAATCTTATATGCACAGTGGCCTTTAACAAGACTTTTATATATATATATATATCGTTTATTTCACGATCGTTTATCTACTGCTATTGTATAACAGGAATTTTGTATGATCTTCGAACATCGGCGGTGATGAAGATCATGGAACTGCACGTTTCAATCACAGATAAGATTTCTTGCGGCGTAGCGATAATGCGGATGTGATTTGATAAATAAATATAAAGTTATAAGTACAATTTTTCATGCGGAAGACAAGAATTATAAAAGCAAAACTTGTTTTTTTTTAACAACTTTTTTTAGTGTCGGCTATGGTCTCGGAAAAACTATTACTCACGTTGTTGGAATAAGGCACGTACATCTGTATGTATGTGATAATCACGTACAGTTGTACATTGGTTGACAATTAGAAGACAAAAGAAAGAAAGGAAGATCGTCATTCGTGAAGCAAATCTGTTCAATAGTCTTAAGTTTCCATCGGCATCGATTTCTACATATATGTACATATGTGAGATTAGCTTATCTCATTCTATGTAAAGTTTCATTCTATATAAAATTGCGGTATTTCATTACAAATAATCTGGAGACTGCCTGATAAATTCAATAGATTTGTTAGAATTATTTGATTTTAATATTTATAATATATATAGTAAATAAGAGTGATATAGATTAAATAATTACTTTACTATTTAATGCCATTTCCAAACTTCTATTTGTTAATGATTAAAATGCTCGATTATGTGTTTTACACCGAAATATCATACACATATATTTATATTTAACAAAATAAGAGGACATTTTCTTTATAGGAATATGTAGCAGATTCTTCAATGTATTGCAGTTCTAAAGGAAACGCTTCATATGTTTTATAATTAAAGATTACATTTCGTACGTATGGGAGAATCACCTTACACTTATCTGCATTTCGTGCGTGTGAAAGAATTAGTTCACACTTATCTCCAATTAGTATTTCTGCTATGATCGAGGCTATGAAGCATCCAAGAGAATTCTCCTTCAAATTTACACGATCTGTGTAAAAAAAAAATAAAATTACAATGTATTTGTATTGATTCAAAGTATAATAAATTTGTGATAAGATTTATGATAAATTATTTTTTTTTGTTTCGGTAATTAAATAAAAAAATATTTAAAAATAAATGTCTTGAGTATTAACGGGATAAAAACAGTTACACTGAATTAAAATATTGTAGAATTAAAATATTGTAAACACGTAATTCAATATCGTACATACATACATAATTTGACAAGTAGAAAGCAGGCGATGGATAAATAGAATAAAAGCAAAATGTTGGAGGTATTCTAAGCTTCAAGGAGATATCAGATGCAACTAGTGCGAGAGGACGGGCGATTAATTCGCCACGACTCTTGGGATGAAAGCGCTCGATGAAACAGGAGAAATTTTCATGGATGAATAATCGAGTTCTTTCAAAAGATCGTAAACGTTTGATGTTCTTTTGGGGTAGATGTTCTATCCGTTCACTTTGTCTGTAGGCGGGTATCAGGACGGTGGGAGAACGTGAACACGAGGTTTCGTTTGATTAAAAATTGCTCTCTTATGATATCCAACATGAATGGTCTTTTTCTCTACTTGCAGCATAGAGCGTGCTTTAATCTCTCATCGCAGTTGCGTTGCATGTAGTACGTAGCATTTTAAGTGGACATTTAAGATAGACAAGATAGTTAATGGATAGTTAATTGATTAATACGCAGTGAACTATGAGTGATGAAAAGCTAAGAATGAATAAATGAATTAATAAATTATTAAATACATAAAAATGACGATACAGAGAAAGGATATACTCGCAAATGTATAATATATCGAATATTAAATACAGAGAGAGAGAATGATTTCGCTGAAGTATTTAAAAATTCAGCTATAAATAAGATCTGAAAATAAATTTTATTGCATTATATAGGATATTCAAACTATTTGCTAGAATGTAAAATTTTTTTACAGTATTGTTCATCATACTTGAGTTTCTTATATAATTATTTTGATAGTCCAACAAAATTATTTTTAGATCTGTATCTATCTAGATTTTTAGATACTTCGACAAAATTATTTTTTCTGTAAACTTCTTAATGTCACGATTAATTATTATTTTTTTAAATTGTTATTTTACATTTCTTTCATTTCTGCTTTTATATGCGACAGATATTTGTTTTATGTAAAAATTTACTACTATTTATTTATTACGGACGTATCGATCATTTACAATATTTAATACGCAGTAAGTGAGTTAATATTGTAGGTAAATACACAACTGAACCGTTTAATCCTAATTGACAATAATGAGGACTGCATCAAGCCGGAAGGTGGTTAGAACGATGAACGCAGAGAATTAAATAGTTAATGATTAATTTTACGCTATACCTTGCTTATTTGTTAAAAGCGTAAACAAAATTATTTGTCAATCGCGTAATTAAAATTGAACAAATTTCACTTTAATTTATTATAATTACAAGTAAATTAGAACAATTGTGCGCAAATATTATAAATGCCGTAACAACAATACACACATATATGTACATTATATATTTTATTTAATTTTTTATTAGTATTAATTACATGCATGATTACACATTATATTCTCGAGAACGAGAATACAATTTTCCTGTTTCAATAATATAATTTTATCGCAATTATTAAGTTTATTTTTAAATTATGATTTCTACGCCATAAAATAGTGCATCAATGAAATTTTTGAAATGAACAACATTCATACTTTAGCATATTGATTTAACCATTGAAGTAAGTTCTGTCAAGAAAATATTTTATACACATTTCTTTATTCTCCCAGAATTCACGGACATTACAGACAATATTAAATTTTTCATTGCCTTTGGTCGTAATTATATTTGATCGATTGAGTTTCAGTTTAATGACGTGACTAATACCATTAACATTTTTTCATAGACATATATGCAGCAAGTTCCATACTGGTAATTTGAGGTCACGGTTCTCGCAGTACGTCAATACTTAAGTGCCGACGTTAACATTGATAGATTACACTGTCATTTGGTACAAGTTCAGCATACATGTAATAAGCCAATAATTAACATTATCGTAAGTTTTTTTCGCAATAACATCGATTCTCGAAGCAATGTGACTCGATGATAATCGAAAAGTGATTAAATGGAGCGCCGAAGGTTGTCGAGTCATCACGTTGCATAATCGCGTCTCTATTATAATTCGCGGTCGAATTCGCATTTACGTGCAATTTAACTCGTGTCATATGAAAAGATTTTCGATTTGTACCTTGCGTTTCCTTCGGATTAATTTCAATTAGTCCTATCGTGCCATGAATAAACCATTTTTCGTTGCCATGTCCTTGGCATTTCACTATGGTGCAAAGCGCATTTTTGCAGCTGATTGCGCGTGGTTATGAAATTACATGTCTCGATAGGTTGCATCATTCGTACAACAAGCAACATTTCGTGTCTCGCAGGACGTATGTTTATGTCTCGCGATGGTTGTCACTAGTACTGACTTGCTGCCTTGAAAGTTGCAACTCGACTGGTTAAAGAGCGTAGATATTATACAATATATCCTACCTAACCTAGACTGATCTCGGTAGCGTAAAAATAAAACAGTTCGCGGAATCCGACATTGCGTCATAGAAATATCCTGTAAATGTTCGACTCTATAATTAAAATGCGATTATTGCGATTTCTCTTCTGAAGAAATTATTATTATGAGCGACACATACACACACGCAGGTATGCACGCACGCATTTCCGGATATTTCAGATATTTTAGGTCGCATCTATATACATGGCATTGACAGACAGTACTTAGCGATAACGTTTATGTTAATTCTATAATGAGTCTGTAGTCAAAAGTTTTAGTCTTAATCGGTGAAATTGGCCAATTAGCGTTAGGCATACAAGTTGGCTATTGGTCAACTTCATTGATAAAACTTAGGACTGTCGATTATCGACTCATTGTAGAAGCATTATGCTTCAGTATTTCGAGAACATATTGATATCTGCGTAAAGACGCGTGACCCAGAAAAATTAATAACTCAATAAAAATAATTTGCTTCGATAAATTGTACTGTGACAATTCTTAAATATATGGATTTATATCATGTATGTTAATATGAATGAAACTTTAATAATGCGACACTGAGCGGACAAAAAAGTTCCAAAACTATTTTGATTAATTTCTTTAGAGTTTGCAAACTCTAAAATACTATGTATGCGATATATGCATATACGAAATAATTTAGTTGAAATAATACACACATCAGAGAGTACCTACCTACAAGCGCAGCAATTTATATTGAAAATATATTAAATGCAATTTATCATGTTAAGGGTTGCTATTTAGATAGTGTGGAATAAATATATACAATGTTTTAATGTAAAACATTTTTTTAATAATGTGATTGATTTATATGTTTTAAAATTAAATATTAAAAGTATGTGTATACACTTAAAAAATATATATATATATATACATTTAATCAAGATTATTAATTTGTTCGTGAAAAATCATGCAAAATCAAAAGATTTTTTTATTTATCATTAAGAAAAATTCCTTTTTTTAAACGATTTTTAAAAATTCAGTTATTCTTTTTATTGCTAAAATAAAAGTGAGTGTTACGTGCGATAATGATGTTTTTACTATGGCGATGGCAACTAAACTAAAATATTTGAATATTTTAAATGCTTTGACTTGATACAAAAATATAAATGTAAATAAATGTAATGTAATATAATACATCGTTATATGTAGACATTTTCCATGCATCAAGATAATGAAAATATTTTTAACACGTAATGAATAATTACATTTGCATGCGACGCAAGTTATACGCAGCTGCAAGTCCATAGTGAAGAAAGTAATTTCTATTTTAATCTTATGAAAAAATAAATGTACTTGTGAATTAAACCAATAAAGTTTAATTTTAATGATTATTTGAATAAATATTTGGTTAAATAAGATTTATACAATATACAGGTTTCATCTCAGAGCATGTAATATTTGAATGAATATAAATAATAGAATTCTTTCGTGTATGTTATCATATAGTACGTTCATTCAATCTTGTTTGTGATTGAATTTCCGTGCATACTATGAGTTACTATAATATTATCACATAAATACCTAATGTGTGATTTTAAAAAGATTAATAGATAATATTTTACCGTAATCATTCTCTTTAGAAACATGTAATAGAAATTATTTTCTCACAGATAGCGAACAAAGAAAAGTGCGATTTGAATTATAATCGGATGTTATGACCTAGTTTAATATGCCTTATTCGCTGTTTGTGGATAATTACATGCTTAAATTAACAGATAGCATTAGTAAGTTGTGAAGACTGTCCGTCTGATTCAATTACATCGATTTATTATTCGATTTATTACTCTTTTTTTTTAAATAACTAAATTGTCCACATCAATTATCATATTTAATAAAAGAACAGAAAATAGAACCAAAGATACACTTTCAAGTTATTTTAAAACTAAATCAGTTTTAATGTCAACAAATTCAATTCATTGAATCCATGTATTGTACTGTTAAATGGTATTGTTAAATCTGTGCTTCTCATTTCTAATTCTGTTTCAATATTATTACACAATACATAATTGTATATAATCGCGCCTTTTCAGTTTTTTTAATAGTGATATTGATTTATATAGATACTTCTGTGTCCGTATTGTAACAGAATACTTGGTTCTTTTGTCTCTAAAGTCTCTGAAAGATCTGTCCGAATAGTAATTTCTCGAATACTTGGGATAAACATCTACGCGCGCGTTTGTAGTAGAATTATTAAAATTATTTAAGGCTAGATAATTTGCTTGTTTATTCCGGTTTCTTGTTCGTTTCATACGGATCTCAGATACTTTTTTATCTCTGTCCGAAAAAATAAATGGTAAATAAACTGGAGTCATTTCTTGAAAAGTCTCAGACTTTTCTCCATCAATAAAATAAGCACTGCATATTCTTGAATTTTTACTCGGTATTTATGACTTGCTATTCTTTCAGAAATAAATAAAAGTATTTTGTTTAAACAAAGATACTGAATACTATATCTCTATTCGAATTAATTTTAATATGATATCAAAAATAATTACTTACTCCAAACGATTCACAGCTCGAATCCATTTTCCTATTTGTTCAAATATTCCCATTTTGTATTAAGAAAAAAAATGGAGATAGAGATTTTTTAATTCACTATTTTTGCAATTAGAAACATTTTCGAGTAGAGGAGTTCATTTTTAAAAATATCTTAACAGATGGACCCAATAATTACAATTATGGACCCAAATATAACAGTAGATAGCGCTGCTCAAGGAATATAACTAGAGACGAAAGATGAGTAGGACCATAGCTCCTACTCACTCCAATAAATGCGTTAGAGTGAGTAGGAGCTATATAAGAAACATAAGAACAGGTAGGAGCATATTGGAGCACGACGTGAACAAGCCTAGAAACGTTTCGGAACGGATCTCAGAGTCCCCAGGTCAGCTTTAGCTTTAAACACAGTAAAAAGCACAGGTAATATAGAAATAGGGAATAAGGAATTTTAATCTTTCAGAAATCATGCATTCTAGTATACATTTATTTCTACTGACGAATTTAATTGGGCACATTAGTGCATAAAGCCACTGTATACTGATTTAATTTGATTGTAAAAGTGAAAAGCACATATTTCGAATTATAAAATACGTATTTTATCTAATAGCACAAAAAGTGTATTGAGTACTTCATATTTCAATTGATTTCTTTGTTTATGGTAAACACATATTTTTATGTCAATTAGTATATAACTTTAATGTACCTACATCAAGATTATATTTTGTATAGCTACTTAACAACAACTATCAGTAGACAGAATATGAGTCCAATACGCACTGAATGCGTCCAATCGAATTCGCTATGATAAATTGAAATCTCTAAGAGTAAGTTCATATCATACAGAAAAGCAGAAAGCAGAAAAGCAGCAATTAGAATTCACACTGATACTAATGTCCATGTTACACTACGCATTGGAGATTGAATATTGCGAATTGAGAATAAGAATTCAGCCAATCAAAATAAAATTGTCTGATTGGTCGAATTCTAATCTTCAATCCGCAATCTCCAATGTGTAATGTCCGTAACACGGACATAAAGATACTTATCTATGACAATCGGAATTTTGGAAAACAGAATCTCTCAGAAAAGTCAAACGATCAATTAAAGTTATTAGTTTGTATATAATGTTTGTTTGTATATAAACTAAACTTAAAAAAATTCTGATTGATATGACTTTTTCGAGATTCCGTTGTTCGAAATTCCGAATTGTCATAGGAAAGTACCGTAAGCTATAACAGAAAGCCAAAATTATCTACTAGCGCAAGTTCTGCTGCTTTTCTGCTTTTTATCAAGTTATTCACTCTTATTCTAAGTAAATTCACTCTTATTCTCTATTTTTATTGTCTGCTTTTTATTGTGTTTGAAAGGCTCGTGGCTATAATTTTATATTTAAAATCATATTATAGGAATAATAAGACAGAGAAAAATATAATTTTAGGAAATTACAAACATATAAAAGGATCTAATATTATCAGTAACATAACTATTATATTATTTAAATTATGTAATTTACAAAAAAAAAATCATAATAATAATTTTACTTTCACTTATAGAATTTGTTTTTAGTTTATCTTATAGAAACCAGCCAAATATAGGAAGTATGGGTTTTTACTTTCTTAATTATCTAAATAGATTATTTATCAGTATTAATAAAGTGTAAAAATTAGTTTATGAGAGATAAAAGAAAACTGATATACAGTCATTTTAAATGACCTATGTTAGTATACCAGCAACTTTCCTTTATTATAAAAAATAAAAGGGAAAATAGTATCTCGAAATTAGAAATTCCATTGCGAGATGCGTTATGCGGTATGTGTATGGATGCAGATTGGAACAATTGTAGATATATATTTACGAGAAGAATATTATCTTATTTGCAAACATATTCGGCATTTACATTGTGACTTTCGATATGCACCGCAGCAGACTGTTCGAATACCATAAGTCTATTTCTAGGTCTATTTATACTAATATTCAGCAAAGTACGTCTAATATTCAAAATAAAGTAACAACGTGGACTGTAACTGATATGACTTGTAGCTGATAGATTATTGTTCTCGATTGTCACTTGTTTAAGAAACATAACAAATATTAATGTACTTGTGACATCGAATATCTTTTATTAATTCAGAGTTGAGAAAGATAATTGAAAATTAAGTTAATGGCTTATAAAATTAAAATTAAAAAATAAAAATTAAAAAATAAAAGTTAAATTAAGATTAACTTCACTTAAGTTAAAAAAAAAGTTTATTTAAAAAATTTATTTTTGAGATCAGAATGTCCTAATTTTTTATAAAATGAATTTACTTTAAATAATAATTTTTAATATAAATTATTTGATAAATTTAATTTTTTTATTCACATATAAATTTATAATAAGAATCACGTTATATATATATACAAGGTATCTAGAAATAATTGCCAAATATTTTATGAACGGATAGAACTAAACTGAGTCGAAAAGTCCTCTACCATTTTGTAAATTTCCCCAATAGATAATGAGATTTAATCCATGCCCACTTAACCATGCCGAATACGCGCGCTCGCCCGACCTACTACTGCGAAATGTATATGCCTACCGATCGCTTGGCGCCTTGGGAGTTGGGAATTGGCAAGCACTCCGCGCACACTGCCACAAGCCTCCATAGTTCGGACGGCGTACGTATGTTGCTGAAATATAATATTTATGTATCTAAAGTTAGTGATTTAAGTAATAACTTAAATATAAATAGAAATTGACAAATCCTAGCGAGCCAATCAAAACTAGCTGTATGGCGTGACTCTCGTTATAGGGTCTCTTACCACAAAATCATTGAGTTTTTTCTAAATTAATTCTCTAATGTTTAAGAGGTTATAGAAAAAATATTGGCATTAAAAGAGATAAAAAAATTTTAATTTAAACAAAGTTAATAAATTAAAACTTAAAAGTAACTAAATTAAGTTAAAAGTTATTAACTTTTTTTTAACTTTTAACGTTTTAATTGATATTAATATCTAACCCTACTTATTATACATATACGCGAGTTATATGTATACTACGAAAAACTTTGAACCTTCTAAAGAAAAATATCATGAGTTTATAAAGGTACAAATCGTTACATTCTATATCTCACATATATTAATATATCGGGAAAGATATCTCTTATTAGGAAAAATATTTTCTACTAGTGTGTAACTTGAAATATCATCTCCAGAAATTAATATCACAAATTTTTTTTTAAAGATGCGATACATAGCTAAAAATGTAATAAAGTAAACTGAAAATATTGCGATGTATCATAAATATGACACATAAAAAGGCAGCTTAAAACGAGATTAAAAGAACACACGAGTAATCTTAAATTCGAATCATTCAAAACATTCTGTCGTCATCGAGTACGTTTTAAATTTAAATCATAGTTTTGACTGAGATAATAAGAATTCTCAACTATGGAATCAATTTTTATGAACGACTTATCTTCAAAATGATTTTTATTAAAGAATAAAAAAAATGGCATTTTAAAGACACAGAGTTACTTGATGATATTTATTCTAATATTTTACATGAACTTGCTTATTATAGATATTCTAAATCTTATGTTCTTGAAACATTTAAAATAATAAAGAATTAATTGCTAAACTTCTTCATCTTTGTAATGATACTGTTATTGCTTGTACATACGTCGTTCATTTAGTACTTATGATTTTAACTGACACGAGATCGTTTTAAGCGCATACTATATATCAGGTTTCTCTAAACATATTCTATAATTTCTTAATTTTAATATTTAACTAGTTTATATTTTTAATTTCTATTTTTCTTTTTTCTTTTTTCTTTAAAATTACAATCTTTAAATTTACAATTTTTTATTTTTTTATTATTTTTTTAGTTAAATTTTTTGTTTCATTTTGGACTGTGTCCCGAAACATAATTATTTGATTAAAAAAAAAATATTTAGAAATGCTATGAATCAAATAACAACAAAGTAAATATTTAAATATAAGAAACAAATATAATTATCATGATCTAATGCAAATAATAAATATGATATACATCGTTTCGAGCTCGATCAGGTCATTTTCAGTGTTACATATAAACATAATTAAAATAGAAAAGATAAACAAATTTAATATACTTAAATAAACGGGTCAACTAATAAAATAATACAGTATAACTGGCCATCAGTAGAAACGCATCGTGTCATCGTGAATCTGATATTACATCCTTAATGATATAGCGAAAATGATAGATGTTAAAATGATAAAATTCCATTAAAAAAAATTCCATTGATGTCAAAATGCGCAAAATTATTCACAAGCATCGTAAATACAACAATTTTCTTAAAATCTATAAAAATAATAGAAACAAAAATTACACCAATATAGTATTTAATGCAAAGAAAAATTCCAGAGCATTAAGTACAAAGATACAGAATGTACAGTAAAGAAAATCTGTCTATAGATTAAGCATAAATTAAAACTTATAATCAAGGTTACCTTAAATTTACAATGTTGCGATAATGATAAAAAGGACTCCAAAAAAGTATTAATACATGATTTCTTCTGCCAAGGATAATTCCATGTTGACAAAAGAGCATAAAAATTAGGAAACTGTATTGCGAAGAAATCTTAATCATCTAGTTGCGATACACAGAGTGAAGGAACCGTTAAAAAAGTAGGAAGACGGAAATAGAAAAGGGAAACTAGAAGAGTAGAAAAAGGAAGAAAAGTTAAAAGAGGGAGAAAGGTTATATATGGAGAGATAGGAATCGTGTAATGAATCAGATTCACTTTGCTTGTTTAAACTCTGGCTTTGCTTTTTGATATGAACTATCTCAGATATCAACCTTTTTTGTAGGATGGTTCCTTATCAAGGATTTTTATATTACTCCAATAAAAATTGTGATTGCATTCAATTTGATGGTTCGTGATGATCGTTGGAGAGCCCGTATTTTTATTTATGTCAAGTTTATGTTCCTGCAATCTAGTCTTTCTCTTCATTTGACTCACATAACTGGCCTCGCAATCCTCACAAAATATTTTGTAAACCACTCCTTGATTTGATAAAACGTCCAATTTTCTCTTTATCTCCTTTTACATATTTATTTAACATGTTCGGAATTGTATAAGCTAACTTAGAATTCATTTTAGGCGATAGGTCTAAAACTTTCAGAGAAACTGCTTTAACATAAAGTATGATGAAAAATTTGTCAGTAGATATCTTTTTTTTGGGAAAATACGAAATATGAGAATTTTTATATTTATGAATGTAAAAAAGGAGTTTGTTATTAATCGTGGCGAAATATAGAGGAGAACCGTTCTCCAAAAACGTGTGAACAGCATCTACAAGATTATGATTTCATGAAATTTTGATTTTATCATGAAACAATGATAAAATTCTATCTATTGTACATATAATAATACTCTTTTGTGACATAAAGAAGGTGGGAATAAAAATTTAGAAATCTCCCCAAATAAGTAGGTTTCTGAAATCTATTGAATACAATTCTATTATCCTCAACAATTATAATCGTGTTTAAAAAATTCAAAGTATCATGTACCAATTTCAATGGTGAACTGCAATCTAGTATGCAATGAATTAAAAATGTTTTTTATATCATTTATAGTATCAAGGGAGCCGCTAAAATAATATCGTCAACGTAACGATAATAGAACAAAGATTGAACAGGCAACATTTCTAATAGCTGACATTTCTAAGTCCTGTAAAACGATTTCAGCAACAATCGAAGATATAGGCAAACCCATAGGTGTATCAAAAATCTGTTTGTAAAATCTTTGATTAAAGATAAAAAATGTAGAATTCAGAATAAAATTTACAGCAATAAGGAACTCAACGGTATAGTAGTTCTTAGTTATGTGATCCCATCTTCTCTCAATATTTTTCGATATCAAATCCATAGGAATGTCAGTAAATAATGAAACCACATCTAAGGAGGCTAAAACATGATCAGGTTCAAAACCCATTTAATTTATTGATCAAATGGAAACTGTTTTTCACCTGACTAGATAATTATTTTTTACTTTTAACAACTTTATTGACCTTTAATTTTATTTTTTGACTTAACATCATATTCTAAGAACAAAAAATTGATTATCATACATTAATTATTTTAATAATTGATCACAATTTTATTTACTTCTGATTTTTATGATTTTGAAGGATTTTTGCGTTGGTTGTTATTTTTATAATGGATTGGAAGAAGAGAGAGAAATGTCATACTTTCAATTTAAAATTCAAATAATTCGTATTTCAAATAGCCTTAGTCAATGATATAAAAGCTTTGTTTCCTACAACCTTTTGTCATCTTTTAGACTCGGGCAGTTGCATAATTTCTCGCGCGTAGAACTCGGGTGTAAAACTTCTCATTTTTGAATGTAGTATTTTTTAAAAGGAAGAAGTGGGGCCTTCTCTGTTCTCAGACCTCAAGGAGTCTGAGTTTTTCAACTAAATTGTGGTAATTTAATACACTGCAGTAAATCATAGATCCATTTGAAGACAAGAAGAAAAAGAATATCAGTAAGTAATATCACCAGCACGAGTCTTTGCAAATTATCTCTGGCACATGCGTTCGATTATAGCATCCTCTACACAGCACCTATTTTTTGCTTGTGTCGCATTTTTTCCTTTTAAAAATAAAATAATATTAAACGACAATAACTTTTTTTATTTCATTTTTCTCTCAATCTCAAGTAAAAACAAATACGTGATCTACAGTAAGACAATCGTGGAATCATAGGAAATTGATCAATTAAAGTCAATATGATGATAATAATCAACGATAATAATCAATCATTTTTTACGACTTAAGACTCCGCGACGTAAAACTCTTATTGTCAAGCTCTTTCTCTCTACATACGATTTTTACACACTAATGATGCTTAGAGATTCAGCTGTCATAAGAATGCATTTACGTTATTTTGGATGAAGTTGCTTTTTATAATAAAACTTATCCATTGAGGAAATACTATTTCATTTTTCTTCAATAATCAGTTTAATATAATATTTATTATATATTTGGACTGGAGCACTATTAGCCACAAAAATTTTAACTCTCAAAGTATTCTTTTAAAATAATAAGATAATAATAATTTTAAATAAATAATAATTAATAAAATAATAATTTTTGTATAATTAAAGAATTATATACATTGTAAAATTTATTGAATACTTATATATAAATTAAAATTTTATGAATAAATCAAATTATTATCTATATTCTATAAGGAGCGTGAAGGCCTATGCAGAATCTTAATATGGAAAAACTATCTTTATAAATTAATGTTTTTTAATAAAAATATAAAATAAAAATATAAAATAAAAATATAAAAATATAAACGTATAAATATAGACGTTTCGATCTTCTAATAAGTCATCTTCATTATCGTTACAATGAATATTAAAATTATATTAAATTGTTATCTCTAATCGTTATCGCAGATCGTTAAATTTAAAAACTGTTTCACTTACGCTTTTGTCGCATATATTACTGATTCTAGAAGTCAGAATAATCGCTTTTTTACTCCTGCCTTTCGTCCCGGCCTCTCACTACTGAACTCATCAAAAAGGCGATGTAATGGGGATCTGTCTTACAAGGGAAGGTTCGCAATTTGTGCGGAATTTGATTCTTCATAAGATATGTTGTTAAACACGAAAATCTAAGAGACACGTATTTTTTATACGTGCGCTAACTCATGTTTAAGGGGTGAAACACTCCTTAAAAAAAAATGGTATTTTTCTTTTAAGGCAAATATCGTCGGAAGTATAAAAGATAGAAAAAAATTTTTTAAACAAAAATGGTTTCATAGTTTCAAGAGTACTTTAAAGTTATAGATAAAAAAATTTTGTTTATTCTTTTGTTTAACAAAATATCCATAATTTTCTTAAATTTTCAAATTTTTTTTTCCCAAATTAAAGATTATTGTTTTACGAATTCAACCATATGTAATAAAATTATATTACAACATATCATTTTCGAGAATTTATTATTCTCTCTTTCGTATATACGTAATCCATACTCATATGCATAATTATCGGAATAGTAAAATATATGAAAACTTGAAAAGATGTCTTAAGTAAAATTTGTATAGTTTTCTACATGCTTTATTATATATGTATTTAAATTTTATATACAATATATATATGTGTGTGTGTGTGTGTGTGTGTGTGTGTGTGTGTGTGTGTGTGTGTGTGTGTTTAGATTTTCTAAATATATATATTTTTAAGTATGTATTTTTAAGATACGATTTTTTAATATACGTATTAACCCTGTTATTATTTCTTTGATATTTCTTTTATGCCTAAATTCTAAACAAAATTGTAACATATTCTCGTAAGATTTATAAGAATTTTGAAGTGTTTATATCTTTATACGATATTTTTACAGACTATTATTTACCATATGATTTACAAGAAATCGTAAGTATTTACGAATAGTTTTACGTCTTACGATATATAAATACATAAAATTAAAGATTACTGGTTATAAGTTCTTACGAGTTTTACGAAAACAAGTTATGAGTCTTACGATTCTGCTTAGAATTGACCTATTAATTTCTTCTATGAATAAAAATTAAAAATAATTTTATTTCAAATCCATTTTTTGTACTAAAATTATTATATAAGATTGAATCTTTAAAACATAAATATTTAAAAAATTGTTACATTTGAAAATACATTGAATTGTTAGAAAAGATATATTTAATAACTATATTTAATATATATATATATATATATAAAATATATTTAAGTTGTAAGAAAATTTCGCATCTATATCTCATGTGTAATGAGATATACGAAATAACTTTCTAAAACACGTATCAGAGTCATGATATATTTTTCAAAGAAAAGATTAGTTTCTTGGAATAGATAATAGGAATAACTGTGAACATCTTATTTACTTGTCATTTATGTAATAATTTCTAAACATACTCAATAATGAAATAATTTTTAAATATTTATATACAATAAATTTATATTTCGTATTGTTTATTCATTATATTCATTAGGTGACCGGTTCATTATATTCATTACAATAATACTACTCGATGAAAAAATATTAATTAAACATAAATCATGGTGTTTCTTGCATCATGAGAGAGAGAGAACATCTTATTACTGTTATATTACTGCAACCTTCGATATCACGTTGTTGAATTTTTGTCAAAACTAAATTCTACTGGATTTTCAAATTCTTCTGTGGTCTTTCGTTTGTATAACCACTTTTAAACTATGAATATTTAAATAAATTATGATATCGCAGAGATAACAATTGATTATGTATCAGAGATTGTAATTTTATTATATTATTTATTACATTATTTCTTTCATGTAAATTTATATTACTTTCCAATAGTAAAATAATATCTGAAAATTTTTTAGCAAAATTTTTTCAAAGTCTAAATTCGTAAACAATTAATGATTGTATTTTTTCCTGTAGTATCTTTCGGTATAATTATAGTAGTAATATGTTTATCTGCAGATAAATCTGAAATAATATTGGGACGATGTCCCAATCCAATCCATGAATCGATATGAAGAACGCTATTAGAACCGATGTTTGGAAAATAAACTTCTTTTAATTATATTTTTAAATGATCTGTAAGAAATATAAATGTTAAATTAATAACTATTTTACGACTATTTTGAGATTCTTAAATGAAATATAAAATATATCATAGAAATGACAGAGATTATAATTTCATTATATTATTTCGTTAGAAATAACTTGTGGTAATTAGAAGAAGCTTGTTTTCCAAACATTGGTTCTAATAGCGTTCTTCTTATCGATTCATAGACTGGACATTGTCCCAATATTATTATATTTTAGATTTAACATCTGCAGGAAAACATATTATTACTATGATTATACCGAAAGGCACATACAAGAAAAATACAACCATTAGATGTTTACGGATTTAGAAAAATTTTGCTAAAAGATTTTCTGATATTGTTTTATTACTGGAAAGTAATATATATATTTACGTGAAAGAAATAATATAATAAAATTACAATCTCTGATACATAATCAATTGTCATCTCCGTATTACTTATTTAAATATTCGTTTAAAACATTTAGAAATTATTTCATTATTAAATTACGTTTAGAAATATTTTTTACATAAATGACATTTATTACATAAAAGACAAGTAAAAAAGATGTTCATAATTATTCCTATCTATTTCAAGAAACTTATCTTTTTTTTGAAAAATATGTCACGACTCTGGTAGCTAATACGTGATTTAGAAAGTTATTTTTTTATGTCTCATTACACATTAAATATACTTTATATATGTATTAAATACAATTCAAAAATGGTTATACAAACGAAAACCCACAGAAGAATTTGAAAATCCAGTAGAATTAATTTCGACAAAAGTTCAACAACGTGATATTGAAGGTTGCAGTAATATAGCTGTAACAAGATGTTCATGGTGCAAGAAGTCATATTTAAAATATTTTTTCATTGAGTATCATTATTGTAATGAGTAGAATGAGTAAACGATACAAAATATAAATTTATTGTATATAAACATTTAGAAATTATTTTATTATTAAGTACGTTTAGAAATTATTAAATGACAAGTAAATAAGATGTTTACAGTTATTCCTATTATCTATTCCAAGAAACTAATCTTTTCTTTGAAAAATATGTCACGACTCTGATATCTGATACGTGATTTAGAAGGTTATTTTTTATGTTTCATTACACATGACGATTCAGCCACGAGATTTTTTAACAACTTAAATATACTTTATATATGTATTAAATACTATTATGAAATATATATTTTCTAACAATTCAATGTATTTTTAAATGCAACAATTTTTTAAAAATTTATTTTTTAAAGATTCAATCTTATACAATAATTTTATTATAAAGGAATCGATTTGAAACAAAATTATTTTTAATTTTTATTCAGAAGAAGAAATTAGAAGAAATTAATAGGTCTAAGCAGAATCGTAAGACTCGTAACTGTTCTCGTAAAACTCGTAAGAACTTATAACCAGTATTCTTTAATTTTATGCGTATGTATCGTGAGATTATTTGTAAAATATATACGATTTTTTGTGAATCTTATGACTAGTAAAAAGCTGTCTGTAAAAGTATCGTATAAAGTATGAACACTTCAAAATTCTTATAAATTTTACGAGAATATGATACGAATCTTACAATTGTTTAAAATTTAGGCAAATGTCAAAGAAATAATACAACGGGGTATATTTATTATATATATTATGTATATATATCTTAAAAATATTATATATTTAGAAAATCTAAATACATATACATATATATACATACATATATACATTGTATATAAAATTTAAATATATATATATAATAAAGCATGTAGAAAACTATACAAATTTTACTTAAGACATCTTTTCAAGTTTTCATATATTTTACTATTCCGATAATTACGCATATAAGTATGGATTACGAAGAATAATAAATTCTCGAAAATGATATGTTGTAATATAACTTTATTACATATGGTTGAATTCGTAAAATAAATCTTTAATTTGGTAAAAAAAAATTTGAAAATTTAAGAAAATTATGAATATTTTGTTAAACAAAAAAATAAAATTTTTTTATCTATAATTTTAAAATACTTTTATAACTTTAAAATACTTTTAAAACCGTACAATTTTTGTTTAAAAAATTTTTTCCTTCTTTTCTTTTATATTTTTGACGATATTCGCCTTAAAAGAAAAATATCATTCTTTTTTTAAGAGGTGTTTCACCCATTAAACATGAGTTAGCGCACACATAAAAAATACGTATCTCTTAGATTTTCGTATGTTTAACAACATATCTCATGGAGAATCAAATCGGTTCTGGACAGTTGTGAACCTTTCTCCTTGTTAGAGAGAATTTTAAATCGAGATCTTATTTAAATTCGTGTGTAGTACTCACGAGAATCCGAGTGAGTCCCGTTAGACATCTGGTGGCGAGTTGCCATAGCACTCCATCCTAATGGAGTGTGCGATTCAATGGAATGATAAGGATCTATAAGGAACGAGCGCGGAGCAGTGTAATTTAATAGCGTTCGTTATTATTCGTTATTACTCAGGTGCTGCTTGATGCTGCTCTATGTTACTTGCCACAGCTGTTGTGATTATAATATCAGTATGAGAAGAAGTGTGAGTATGTGTGAGTGTATGTTGCGAGCGTGTGCGTGAAAAGGTTAGATCAGAAGAGATGCGTGTTCATATTATCACGTCGGGGTCACCAATTTGGTTTACTCTGGCGTTTCGTCCCGATCGCCCACTACTGGACTCATCAGTAAAACAATGTAGTGAGGATTTGCCTTAGACGCCTGGGAGAATTTTAGATCGAGATCCTATTTAAACGGAATTCGTGTGGCTGTGGTGCTCATGATTCGAGCGAATCTCGTTAGACATCTAATGACGAGTCGCCACAGCTTCATTGATTGTTAAAATTAATTCCAGACTGAAATTATTTCTTAATGATTATGATGCAATTGATTAAAATCCAGAAATAAATCCAGATGTTATGTTTAATAGCCGAAATCAAATCACAAATACTGTCATGACTGCTTAGCAATATGTATACGGAAATAGTAAATCCTATAATTTGTTATGTAGTAAAAGTTTAATGTAGAAGAAATGGAATGATTTATTTAAAAAACATTCTTTGAATTATATATATATGTGTACTATTATTAAAAGTTAAAGTATAAATTAATAAATGTAAATTTTGCACTTGTATTGATCATAGCTATTAAATTTTCATTAATTTTTTAGTTAAAATTACCGATTTTTTAATGAAAGATTTCTTAAGAACTTGGTTATGTGAAAATAATAGTAATCGAGCCTCAGTTAAAAAGCAAGAATGGAATGGAGAAGAATCTGTAAGTAGGAGTCATATTAGGAATATATTAGGAATATATTAAATGTTATAGAGAGAAAAATTTATTAATTATTGGAAGACTATTCGGTAAACGGTTAGTATAACTTTTTTAATATGTATCAAATATGTATCGCAAATATGTATCAGATTACTAATCTTTTATAACAAGAGGGCTTTATACTAGAACGCTCACATCATTTGAATTTATAATTTTCATTTATTCTATGTTCAAAAATTATCGATAGTAAGTTACCTGTTTTTTTAATGTTCGAAATGCTTTTTGATTCTCGTTTTTTATATTTGTTTTGTCTGATCAACATAAGGGGATGGCTTTACAATCTTGATAGCTTATTTTATAATATATATATAAAACTCTTCACAACGTAACATTAATTCAATGTTATTTTTGCCAGTTTTTATAAAATTATTTAGAGAATTAATAGATTCGAAAGCCATACTCATTTTATATTTATTAAATAGAATTGTAAATTTATCAGAAATATTTTTCAAATAAGGAACGATAAAATATTTTTTATTAACTGTTTTTTCTAATTCATTTAAAAAAAAATTTTTTTCAGTATATGCATTGATGTTAATGCGATTGTTAATCGTAGAAAATATGAATTCCAATGGATAATTTTTAAACAAAGTGATAATCATTAATATATTATAGGTGTAATAAGATTTTTCTGAAAATCAGGATGTGACAAAAAAAAGAGTTCTTTTTAAGAGGCCTGTAATTACATTTTAAATATCAAACATTTAAACCATTTAACAAACAAAATTACAAACATTTAATTACATTTTTTAACGGATGGTTTGAATGAAATTTTAAATATCTCCCTAAGTTTGTGGATTTTTTGTACAAATCAAATTTAATTCTTTCACCATCAATCAATACCATCACATCAAGGAAATTAATAGTTCCATTATCAATTTCCATGGTAAATTCTAATCTATTTGTGGTTTATATTGTAGTTAGTTATTTAATTATGAGTTAAAATGTTCAAGTATCTCATCTAATTTATAACGGTACGCTTTTCTCGCTGGAATTCGCTCACCGAAAGTTCGAGAAAGCATAAGATATCAAGTCGATTCCCAATCAGAAATAGTTCCTCGAAAAGACGTCGTTTCGACATCGTTATGATGGAAAAGTTATTGATTCGAAACTTGCATTGAAATTTTAACATTTTTGAGTGATAAAAAATTACGTATGTAGAGAATGCAATGAAAGTTTGATACATTTTTAATATTTTTGGTATAAATATTAAGTGTGGGAAAAAATTCGTGGCGTTTTTCCCGTTAGATGGCATTAAAAAAACGCCACGAACTTTTTTCCACACCTAATATGTGATACGTAATCTTATATTTTGAATATTTTTGTTCAAAGGTCGAATCGACGTTTTTTTCGATTTCATTTCGACAATTGCAATATCGCTCTAACCATAAAAGCTTTCTCCAAATTTTTCAGAATTTATAAATAATTTTATAACTTTTTAAAAAATTTGAAACGATCTAGATTTTTAAATTAATGAAATTTAAATGTCTATCATACAAATTTTCAATATTATTTGGAAATATAAAAATACTACTAGTGTCACTGCTACTACAATAGTATTACTACTGATACGCAATAGTGTCAATGCTGAGCCAGCAGTATTACTATTGTAGTATATGACGACATGTGACGTAACATAGAACTACTTCCAGTAATTGTAATATTTAGTATAAAAAATTTATTAGAGTAAAA
>Ga0157364_1001119_pt1 | contig 21797 bp, 19 predicted proteins | sample AttsexASBM2_FD_111476 | JGI IMG/M metagenome (GOLD analysis project Ga0157364, IMG submission 111476) | Fungus gardens microbial communities from leaf cutter ant in Ribeirão Preto, State of São Paulo, Brazil - Atta sexdens ASBM2 | ecosystem: Host-associated > Fungi > Mycelium > Unclassified ...
AAAATATATATTATATTATATATATATATATATATATATATATATATATATATATATATATATCGCGTCATGACATTTCGCTTGTCTTAGCGCCGAGACACTATCATGTCTTCAGATATGATGAACAGTACAAATTATGTATGAAAATTCTTTTTCTTTTCAGATATGATTATGATAGTTCATTAAAAAAAGGTGTAATTATACCAATCTTTTGTACAAACTTGATACTTGATAAAACAAACTTGATAAAAACATCGATGCATAGAATAACTAAAATGGTTGAAAACGTATCATGATAAATATTTTTGAGATATTTAATTATGGTAAATTATTGTACAAGTCAGTGCGTATCAGTTATCAAGTCAATGTTCTTCCTTGGATTTTCCTCTGAAAGGTATAAAATTTGTTATATATTAACAAAATTGTAAAATTAATAGAAATATTTTATAGTATTTATAGTATACTATACTATATTTTATAGTATACTATACTATATATATAGTACATAAATTATAAACATACTTTCCAAAATTTTCGGCGTCTTCTATTGTCTCTGGTAATTCGCAATTCATCGTTTCTGGTAAAAATAAACAGAGTATAGCGCCTAATATCGGCGCTATGCCAAATATTACCGGAGGCAGCCAAGGTTGAATAGTACCCTATGAATGATTACGTTTCTTTAATCTTAAAATAACTTATTATTTGTACGTATATAAATAAATATATATAAAATAAAATATACTCTTAATCATAATATAAAACTATTTCATTATAGAAACATTAGTTAATGTATACATATAATACGCATCATAAATTACCATTGTGGCAATGAACGGTGCAATTATACTTCCAATTCTGGCAGAAGTACTTCCCAAACCAATGCCAATATTTCTTACGACAGTCGGAAATACTTCACAACTGTACAGGTATACTGTAGGAAAGCTAATAGCCATACCCACGAGTCCCAATGAAGCTAAAAATATCCGAACATTTCCGTTAGTTATAAGAGTTATCAGAAGCAAACTCACGCCGGATAAGATGTTTCCGCCCATCAAAATTTTTAAACGCGAAACTCGCGATATCAGAAACAATACTATTATGGTTCCAGGTATTTCCATGGCGGCTGTAAGTCACAAAAAATGTTACAACGTATAGTGGCAGAATTTAGTTTAATTAAGATTTATTATTAATTTTACCAGAAACTGCGACATTGATGAATATATTGCCGTCAAGATGACCCATGTATTGCGCCAATCCGAAGAAACAGATACCACAGACGAACCAGTTGATACTCACATATGTAGTTTTCAATCTCAAATTCGGAGTTCTAAATAAATGCGTGATATTGTATTTCTCATTATTTTTCGCGTTTCGGATTGTCATCTGATTCTCATAAGTTTCAAGCGCTAGCTTTACATTTTCTACTGGTATCTTGTTTCTTCCGGCAGCTTTCAGCAAGATTCGTTCTGCTTGTCTGTATTTGCCTATAGCTAGTAACCACCTCGGTGATTCCGGAACAATCCTATTTTTGCAAAACATCGATTCTTAATAATTGATTTCTTGATACATATATTTCGCAAATCTTAAAAATATTTCTTATTTTATAACAACGTACGTAATTTATGTACATACCAGTAATACGATAATAAGAAAATTGACGGTATTGACACGACCATTTGAAATCCATACCATGTAAGTGTCAAATAAGATATCAAGGAATTCATTACATGTGCGATTAAAAATGGTACGTGATAAAGAACCGACACAATTGATCGCCATTCGACTCCAATAATCTCCATAACTGCAACCAATTAATTGATAATAGATAAATTAGATTTCCTAAATTAATAACTTCATTGCGCTTACAAACTTACGTAAAACGAAGCTGACGAGCATTGTTCCGCCAGTAGATACGGCACAAAGAAATTTGAGTATTAGGAACAATTCGTACCACGGTGCAAATGCACTTGCAAATCCTGTCACCGATTGCAGTGCAATTGCGATTATTAACGGTTTCTTTCGGCCAATTCTATGAATAAATTTCATTAATATTAATAAAATGAAAAAAACATATATATTAAATGTGGGAAAAAGTTCGTGGCGTTTTTCCCGTTAGATGGCATTAAAAAAACGCCACGAACTTTGTCCCACACATATTTATATATTTTATATTTTATATACTCTATGAAATAATAATCATTTATGTCATCACATGTTTTGCAACAACTTCGAATTAACGTACCTATCAGCCATTATACTGAAAATTAAATTACCCACGAGCACACCAAACATTGTGCAAGATTGTGCTAAATTAGCCAACTGTTCTCTATCACATATTAAATCCCACTGAAAAAAAATGAATATTGACATAATTATTCACATATATCTCTTTTTATTATTTTATATTGGAATACTTAATTGTCAATTAATTAATTGATAATATACATATGAAAAAATATATAAGGTCATATTGAATTAAATTATACTAACTTACCTGCGTTATGATACTCTCTCGAAATATTCGCTTATCGTAACTGAATTCAGTGCACTCTTCTATTGTGCCATTCCCAACATCAACTTCACATTTCATTATCATGGAGTCGTTAGTTGCTGACAAAGGAGCGATGCATGAGAAATTAGTAGGCGGTGCAAGGAATACGATAGAGAGCTGGTGCCAAGCTACTGGAAATTTAACGAGAGAAATCACCACGGCAATTATAATGTGCCATGGACCCATGGAGCCCATAGCCTCTTGGACGGGGTCCAATGGTACGTGACCTGAGAACATAATAATAATACTTGAAACAAAAAAGTGTATTTAAAAATATAGATGCGTTCATTAATTTTTTTTTATTAAGAAGTCTTTAATTTTATATTTATATATATATATATATATATATATATATATATATATATAAAATTTTATAATTCTAGCAACTAGGCTGGACATAACACTCTGTAATTATTTTTTTGCATTTCTTCCAGCATTCGAATCAGAGAATATACGATTATAATTAACATACTCTATATTTTTAGAATCTCTATAAATGTCTTTGAATAGTGCTGCTAGTTAAATTAAATTAAAGATGAAATATCGCATTTGCGCTAATTTGTGAGAAATAATTTGAATCGCAAAGAGTTAAATTATGAAGGATATATAAAATTAATCTATGCAATGATTCTTACTCAATACAATTTGCCAATCTTTTGTTTATTCTTCGCTTAAAGATAAGCGAAGTATGTTATTAATAATGTTTTGATGGGAGCAAGCTAAGCGAAATATGATATTAATAATGTTTTGATGGGATATTAGCTTCTATTGATCGTTCTATATTGAATTTTAAACACATCGCAAGTTCCACAAACCAAAGCTAATAATAAGATGTAACATTTCCGCATAATTTATGATAATAATAATTAGCACTATTTAATTATCGTATTTAGAAGATTTAACTATTGCAAAATAATGCAAAAAGCGATTAAATAATCATTGGCTTCGATACTCTTTCCTAAATTCTGCAAGAGATTGTTATCAAATTTGAAAAATTGCGCAATTAAAAAATTATAGAAATAATGGAACGGAAAATCTAGACTCGTGACAAAATAATGTATTTTTAAACGTCCTTCCACGTAATTCTCGAGAATAAAATTTATATAAAATTTATATTCTTGTTCTAAATTTGCGGATTATCTGTTATAATTAAATGATAATTCTACTTGAGTCTGCTTTTTCGAATCATAATGAAACTTTTTCACGTTTTTCATCCCGCTTACGTGATGTATCGCAAATATCATCTCGTGTGTCAATGGATCCGATGGGATCCGTTACAGTAAACCCACAAAATTCTTCGAACCGGTATTACCTAATAGAACATATACATATAATTAGTGTGATTATGCTGTACATATACTTACATATATACAACTTGTATGCAATATAACTTACGTATCATGTTATTGATACCTATATATAATTGTTCAATGTTACTAGCGAGCGAAACCTTAGCGTAGCAATTTTATCAAAATCGTATAGAATTACGCAGAATTAAGGCCACTTTAAATGATATATGCAATTCGTTTCAGGATTTAGAATGGAATTCCAGTTTAAAACGTTCCAATTTAAAACTCTGAACAGATATTAAAACGATTTATTAATTTCAGATGTCTATTTTAAATCAATTCTATATTATCTACAAGTATATATTTTTTTGTGTTTTATACTTTCATATATGTGGATGTATATTTTAATATATATTTTATATTAAAATTAATAAAAATATTAATATATTAATATATTATACATCTCTTGAGTCTTCAATTATTGTTCTTGCACATACAGTAAATATAAGATAAAAATTATAAACAAAATTATAAATAAAATTCTATCTGAATTTGAACATAAATTATAGATTAGCTCATCTTTAATGAAGTTTGAGTTTCTAGCTTCAAACAATGCAGGGAAAAAGATTGTGAGTGCAATGGAATTATGTAGAGTCGGTTATTGATATTTAACAATAAATAATAAATTAATGTATTATTGTACGGAAAGTTTTTTTTCTCCTTTTTACACCTTTCAAAAGCACGTTTCAATCTACATGAGAAAGAAATAGCTATTTTTCACATTACTATACATAAGTCATACATAAATCATCTTCATTTTTAATTTCATATCGTATATTAGTTCAGTTGAAAAAAGTCTTTAAGTATTGTATGTGTACAAATTATATTATGCACATACAAACTTATTTTGAAATTTCAGCTGAATAAAGTACCCTATATCTATTTTGAATAGCTATATGGATATTTTATTTTTTTCAAACGTAATAAACAGATATACATATTTAAATAGATGCAATTTTAAATATGAACGTATTTTATCTATGTGGTCCAAACAACAGATTTCATTCTAATAACGCTGAAGAAGCAGACGATCGCGCTCGAACAGCAGTTTTCAACAAAGTTATGATTTGAACGTATATTGCGCAAAAAATTGTTTTAAATGGATGATATCAACATAAATGTTATGTGTCACTTGAAAATAGTCTTACAAAGTGATATTTTGCATTCAATAAAAACACAATAAAAAACAGTATATATGATTTCCGAGATTTAAATGCTGCATTCGGAAATATGATATTACCTGGAAATTTATTAAAAACTTTTCTTCTAAGAGAGGCCTTTTTTTAATATTTTGCACACACATTCTGGGAGATATTAGGAAGTGATCTGTACAGTTTTTTTAAAAAAAGGTCCTTCTTAGAAAAAAGTTATTAACAAATTAACTCAGCAGATGGATGGAAATTCTCTCTCCAAAAATAATTTTTTAATAACTTCTTCTGGGAAAGGCCTTTTTTTAAAACTGTACAGATGACATTCTAATAGAATCCTCCCAGAATGCAAAGAATTAAAAAAAGGCTCCTCTTAGAAGAAAAGTTTTTAATAAATTTCCAGGTAATATCATATTTCCGAATGCAGCATTTAAATCTCGGAAATCATATATGTTGTTTTTTATCGTATATCATATTTCCGAATGCAGCATTTAAATCTCGGAAATCATATATGTTGTTTTTTATCGTGTTCTTTTGAATGCAAATTATCATCTTGTAAGACTAGTTTTAAGTGACGCATAACATTTGTGTTGATATCATCTGTTTAGAACAATTTTTTTGCGCAATATACGCTCAAATCATAACTTGTGTTGAGAACTGCTGGTCGAACGCGCGTCCGTTTGTTAAGTCCGTTTCTTACCTTTAGCATCATTTCTTTCTACTTGAAAATAATGTTAAAAAGTAGTTACTTTTTTCAATATTATTACATAAATTTTAAATAAACTTCATTTTTCATTGAGAAAATCTTTATATACAAATTTTCATCAATCAATAATTTATTTTAAAAAATGAAATAAAAAATAGAATGCGATCACAATCAAGATTCAATCATATTTATTATTGCATAATTATTTTATAATTAATCAAATATTATATCAAAGGCAGATAATAATATCAAAGTACAAAATTATAAAGTACTAAATATTTAATTGTATTATTTTTATTATGTTCCATATATAATTATATTTTTTAAAAATTATCTTATTTTTTATATGTCTTAACAAGGTGAAGAATCCGAGAGAAAAATGAAATAGCCGAATCGAAGTCCACATGGTCAGTTTACATTATTCATATAGAAAACCGACGTATATTAATTTAAATTTTTAGAAACGAAACTTCATTCGATATAACTGTTATTATGTTATTGGTAAAAATAAAAAATCGTTAATTAAAGTTTCATTTATTACTGACAAAGATACAATAATTAAAGGAAAACAAGCAAGCCAATGTCTTTCCTTCCTGCCCTTGCAATATATATTCGTATTATGGAAGAATTTATGGAATTTATAATTGTCTACGTAATGTATGTATTTGCGAATTTCAGCGTTACAAAGCATAATTATTTGCGAATGGAAAAATTTGCTCAGCAAAATTGAAATAGACACATTGTATTTATTTGCAACATAGAAAGACACGATGATTATGATCGAAGTAGTATTACGAATAAAGATATATGTCGGTTAATAATAAATATTATTGATAAAAATACACTAAAACAACATTGTTAAAAAAAACAAGGAGCAAATATATAACAATATTAATCCAACACTAATAATAATATTAATATAATAATATTAATATAATTAGCGCAATTACTGAATTTGTGTCATTTTTCTTGGTGTCATGCATTTTTCGCTACTTTCTCGGTTATATAATTGTTTATACGATTCGCAATAAAATGCATGAAATTCATAATGTTATAGGTATATACGTTGTGATAAGATAAAATCTCTCTAAATAATGGAAACTTCTATTTTTCTATACAAAGTTAAGACGAGTTTCAAAATAATAAAATATTACTTGTATACCTATATAAATAGCTAAAATATACTTATTGTACATTAAATACAATATGAAACATCAAAATAAATATATTATATAATTTTTTAGCGTTTAGAAATGATGGCTTTTTTGTAATAGACACTATATAATCATGTTCAAAACAAGGTAAATGGTACGCATTAGAGAAAGAAAACGCATTATTCAACGAATATCATATTTAATATAAAAGAAAACAGCCTTTAAAGTATTGTTTAATTGCCTCTATTCGTTGTCGTCTTAAATTCATATAGTGTTGCAATAAAATACTTTTTAAATGAAAATGAATACTAATAATACATAAAAAAAAGTTTAGTTAAATTTTTTCTTTCCGAAAAAGTAGAGAAAAAAATTCAATAAAAAAATCAGTAACAAGTTACATAAATCTCTTAGCATTGTCGCAATAAATCACATTTAAAACGGAGAACGTGAGTGCTCAAACATCACGAGATTATGCACCGCGAAAATTAGCCATGCATGACATGTGCACATCGCGATGATGCAACCTAAAGGTACACACGAAATATACCTGACCGTTTGAAGTATATTTAACGCGTCAAGTTTTTCAAAGTTTTAAAGACAAGCAATTCTCGCAAGGTCTGAGGAAATTAATTTACCTTTCATCACTGATTACTGATAACCCTCGCTGCTGTCTTCGCCAAGCACAAATTTATTTTCGATGACGACGTGATTTCTGACGCCGTCTATTACCGTGGCTGAATGTTCGAGAGATCAGAGCATACTAAAAACGGATCTTAAGTTTGCCAACACGCAGCCTTATCGACGCGGAAGAGTAAACGTGGGACAGCGCGCCTACGACACTTGAAAGACACGAATTCATATCCGATCATTATCCACTTATCATGTTAATTCTCTCCTCGTTTTAACAAATGACGTTTTAACAATTGTCTCACCTTTTCAGAGACTTCCGCAATTCTGCACCTAGGATTATACGGAGTTATTTCATCAAACTAGCACCGTTGATACCATGTGCAAATCACTTTCTTACAATGTCATATACTTAAGTGACACAATATAAATAAATATATAATATATTGGAGAAGGAAAAAAATACAAAATGTTTCTATAATTGGTACTTTAATATCAAAATTAATAAGAAATAAACAATAAATAAAATTTATTATATATAATTTAATTTTAGAATGCTAAGGAGAGAATATTTTCGATCTATTTCATATTGAAAAACTTTTGTGAACGTAGTTTAAAAGTGTATAAAAATTACTTTCCTTTGTGATATTAATTTCAAAATATAACGCTTTGCTTATAAAACGCAAAATATAACGAATTGCTTATCTAAATTTTCTAAAATCTTGCAAGCTCTATAATTAAAACTATTTTACGAAATAGCCGAATAAAATTTACTTGTCGAACGCAAATTCACTGAGTTTGCTACGAACAGCTCGTTTTGCATCATCTTGGCTATTATCTTTATCTGGACTTGATAATTTTCGTTTCTTAAAGAGTTCTGAAGATCCAGTCGCATTGTCTGTGTTCGACTGCGCCATCTCTTCTTTGTATCGTGTCAAACCGATTTTGGTTAATTCAGAAACATTTACTTCAGGAAATTCTTCCTGCAAATTCTTTTTATTTTTGGCATACCAATTAATAAACGAGTCTTTCTTAGACTCAGTTTTCGATTTTGATTTAACAGGCGTGATTTTGGGTAATGCAGGTTTCTGGGGCTTCTCGGGTAAACTATTTAAACCAGCTAAACCTATATAAATATGATTAAAAATGTTTTAAATAATGAAAAAGTGTCATAGAATTTAAAATTATCATAGAATTAAAATATCATAGAATTAAAATCTTTTTTAAAGCAAAATTATTTACCTCTTGGCGATAAAGATGGACTTCCAGCTTTTAAAAATGGATTTACTCTTTTTAATGTTTGACTCATGGCTAATGGCTTAATTTCTATCTCTGGTTTTTTAATCGATGGTAAAGACACATCATTGTCTTCTTGGCTATTAATGTCTTGACTACCGTTAAAATTACCGTTACTTGTAAAATCATCTTGGAAATTTTCCATTTCTTTTTCTTTTGTATCTTTGGAATCTGATTTTGCGTCAGCGATCGTCTCCAATTTATTTGCCAATACCATTTTATTTGAACGCAAGGCATATCGTATGGCCAAATCAATCACTTTCGTTGACGCAATTTGTTCGCAAATGTCCACTGCGCGATATTCTAAATTGCTTTTGCAGGCAAGCTGATTGCAAAAGATTACGTATCAGCAAAAATAAGTAATTGAGACTCGATGTATTACATTTATAACCGAAAATATTAGAGTAGAAATGAAATAAATGTTACAAGAATTATTTACCGCTATTAAAGTTAACATCGCTTCAGTTTCATCCAATGGATTATTTCCTACCTCCCACAGTTTATATTCTTTCTCAGTTTTCTCAGATTCTGGTTCGCAGAGAGGTGCAGATAGAGATACCTCAGTGATTATTGGTCGCGGGGTAGTCGGTGGATAATAACTACCTTTGCAAAGAATACATCGCATATTCCGTTCGTATTCGCTTACACCGATTATGAAATAGTGATCTGCTCTACCTTTTCCCTAAAACAGAATCTCAAGTTACGCCCACTGCTGAGAAAATTGTAATTTGCAATACCTGTGTATTTGCATCACAGAGCACTCTCCATTGACAAGATCTCTTATCATATATCCTAATGACATCGTCAGAATCCATGATAGTGGGTGAACGAGCATCTGATAATCCCAACCACATGAGATCTGAAGTTGGTGAAAGTGGAAGCGTTAAAGTTTGACTGCGTAAATGCGCTCCCTGTATTTGTATCCATAGTAAACTTATATTCTGATCACCTGCTGGACCTTTTTCCACAGAAAAGTATTTTACACTTTTGAATACATACATATAATTAGTTATTTTAAATTATGAGCTTTTTTATTACATTAACTCATTATATTCAACATTTTTCTTACCAATTCCAGCGTGATAAGCTATTAAAAGATGATTTCCTAGACCATTCATTGCAACTACAGGTCCAGGCACAGCTAAAATCTCACGTTGTGTCCCTCCTATCATAAATATTCTTAAATTTCTCTTAGATGTTGCTACTGCAATAAAATTATCACCAACCGTTAAGCATTCGCTTTCCTCTCCTTCTGGTAGATCCAAAGACCATTCTTTATTTCCAGAACCCCAACCTAATATAGAAAAACAAGCAAGTATATTAGATACTGTTCTGATAATTGTAAAATACGCCGATTTTGAGACTTTTCTTTAATTTATAATTTATAAAATAAATATGTTCTTAATTTTTTTTGTTTTATTTAAATTCTAAAGTATATAATTTTTATAAATTATTATATACAATAAAATAACTAACCTTGCAGAGCTATCACGACAATTTTACTAGGACCATCTTCAGAAGCTGCGCAGCTTAGAGCAAGTGCTTGGGTAGATAGGGCAGCTAATGAATGTCGTAAATAATTATTTATGTGCATGCTGCGATGAACTGTAACATCATGAAACTCCACTTCAATACTACACTCTTCTCCATCCTCTGATGAGAAACATCTAATCATTCCCACATCGTTCCACATCTATATAAAATTTATATTACATAAAGATTAAATTGATAATTAAAGATTGTCAGTGTACACAAACTTTATTATTGTACCGTACCATAAAATACGATAATAAATGAGAGGGCGTAGATCCGGGTTGAAAAGATGATTGCAATTTTACGTTAGGTATAAAAGTTTTTGTGTCACATGGAGGTTTTTCAGAGTCTACATCAAAATTAGATTTTTCATCATCTTCTAAATTGACAGAGGCCTTGATTTTATTCAGGGATATCACGTTTTCGTCATCATCGTCATCATGGTCCGATAAAGCAATATTATTTTCCATTGTATCTTCATTTTTTTCAAAATCTAACATTACATCATTTCTAGGCTTACTAGTACTTATCTAAAAGGATTATTACATTCTAAATATAATAACACAAAATTTATATATATCTGTGTGTATAAAACATATAAATATGTTTAACAGGAATATTCTCTTACCACATCAATGCATCCTAATTTTCCTAATGCATCACAGAATGCGATTTCATTTGAATGATCTATGTGCCACACCAATGCAGTGATTTTGGTATCTTGCTCGTGTTCGAGATATCCAATTATTTCCTTGGTTTCAACGTTCCATACAACTATCTCTCCATATAGTGAACTAGCTGCAATGCGCATGCCACACTCAGAGAACTTACAAATGCTGATTTCCTATAAAGAAATAAAGATAGAAAAGCAATAATTCAATTATCAGAATAGATAAAAAATTGAGACAGTAACTTACAGTTTTTAAAGTAGGACACTTCAGTCTACACAATTCCTTCCAGGATAATCTCTCCACGATAACTACATCTTTGTTAGCTGGATATGCTAAATAACTGCCATCTGTACATTTGAAAGAAGGTGTGCAATATGATTTTGCAATAAAAAAGGAGTTACATTTTGGTACAATATTATTCCAAACATGTATGGTTCTTTTTTCTTTAATATTCCATACTCGAATAGATCCATCAGCACTAGAAGATGCCTGGAAATATCAGTTTCAGATTTAAAATATTTTTTTTATTAATATTAGAAAATGATGTAATGAATCTTACCACAAACTCTTCTTTTGGATCTAAAGATAAACCCAAGATAGGTGCTTCATGACCTTCTAATTCTATACTGTCTAAAGTATTAATATTTGTGACTTGTATCCGCATATCGCTTTAAAAAAAAAACATAAGTTGTTCCAGAATTGTATATATATATATATACATAATAAATGTAAAATTTGCTCGTTACATACCAGGCACCAGATACTATTAAACTACTATCTTTTGCTGTTGCCAATGCTGAGACTGGTGCTGAAAATCTAGTAACTATTCCTTCCTTCTCTAAATCAGGATAAGTAAGTATTTGTACCGTGTTATTGTCATTTCCAACAAAAATTTTATCATCCTGAAATTAAAACTTTGTTATATGTATCTAATATATAAATATATATATATATATATATATATATATATAAAATATTATATATATATATATAATATAATATATACATATTATCTCTTTTAAACATATTATCTCTTTTAAACATCATCTTGATACAGCATTCCTTTTGAAGAAGATCTTTACAGATGCTCATTAATACTTCATAACTATTAAGTACCTTTGAGATAACAGTAATTGCTTGTTCCGAAATACAACTGGTGGTCGGATCATCGTCCATTAAATTTAACCAGAATCTAACATCTCCATCGCAACCACACGTAACGAGCCCTCTTCTACAATCCCAGACACATTCAATAATAATTTTCTGTGACAAATTCAGTATATATACAAATACAATAATATACATAATGTCATTTACTTTTCGCCAGAATAATAGCAAACGTCAGTGTGTCCTTCTTGATGAGCATATCGCATGGGTTTCCTTATTAATGACATGTTCACGAATTACCGCCAAAAGATTCAGGTGATAAATTACCAAAGGCACTTGTATATCTTTCATCAATCTATAAATATTTCCAAATACTTGTTAATTTACTAACACAAAATACGAAGCAAATATACAAACCATTTTTATAAGAAACATACCGAAATTGATATTTATTCGTTTTTCATTTTTAGTCATGCAATCACCCGCTGTTTTATCCATACATTTCGTTTACTCCGGTTATCTTTCCCCCTTCTTCTTCAAAAAGAAGCAAAACAAAGGCAGGCTGTAAGAAAAAAGAGTGGACGTGCCCGTATTTTAAATGAAATCCGTTTACTGGCGCCCCTGTATGTACATAGAACTATGTAGCCACAAATATTTTCAGCGGATAACACATAACTGAACATAGCGTGTTACCTATTGGTCAACTATCTGTGACGTGCTTCGCAGTTCCATATTTTATGCACATAGAGACGCTGATGTCTAAAACTGTTTCTCGCGGGCACGTTCAGTGCGCACGATGAGAAAAGTGATGGAAAGCAACCTTTTCCATGATGGCCGAGGTTGCGACAAGGGTTTCATGAATTTTCTGTAATATATCAGGATTTTGTGTATTAGAATGACCATGATTTCCAAAACCGCGGTCGGCATTGCAGTTGGGATCGCCGGGATCTTTGTTGGCTATTGTTTTTACTTTGATCAAAAGCGTCGCAGTGATCCCGATTTCAAAAAGAAGCTCCGTGAACGTAAGTTCTGATTTTTCATTCTCGTGCACGCGTGACTTCCTCGTGGTGATGTACGTTTCTAAAAGAAATCAATATGTCTCTAATAAAGACAGGTTTAATTCTTTTTGACAACGTACATTACATTAATCATCTAGTTCATTTTATACATCTATACATTTACATAAATCCTTTTTTATATATTAAAATTTTTAATATATTTATATATTAAAAATCATTTCATTTTAATATTTATTATTGCATTACAAATTGTAATTATAGGTATAGGGAAAAGAAGAGATGATGACCTTAAGATTTGTTAATTTTTCCTAATTTCTGTGATGAGGTAAAAAGAAAAAAATGTATATTTTTCAGATTCATTTCAGTCTTGATTATTATTTGTAAAAATTAAAAAGTTGTAAAATAAATTAGAATTTTTTTAAATTTATATTTTTTAAGAACATATCAATTTTATCTTATCCCTATATCATACATATATGGGTAAGAGTTTCAATAACGAAAGATTACAGAAAGACACAAATGTACTTTTTATAAATAAAAAAATTTGTTTTATTGTAATAAACATTTCTTATATTATTTTAATATTATAATATAAGAATGTAATTAAAGAAAAATAAAGTACGAAAATATATACTAAAAAAAGATAATAAAATTAATGAATTGCATATGATAAAATTTATTTATACAAATAATCTATACTAAATGTCATCTTATTCCTTTTTCCTCTATATAACATTTTGTTGTGCCTCAAACTATAAAAAATATATATAGTTCTTTCTTATTCTTTCTAAAAAAGATTTTATTTTTATTTCATAGGTAGAAAGGCTAAGAAGCAAGCGCAGAAAGCTTCCTCGAAGATGCCAGATTTGAGGGATCATGAATTGGTGCAGAAATTCTTTCTGCAAGAGGTAAAACTTACTGTTACTTTGACTGTGTACCTAGCTTTAATCCTTCAAAATTTATTTAAACTTATTATTTAATAGCTTCTCTATTATTTAATAGCCTCCAAAGTGTAAGGAGGCAATATAACCAGATCATGTCACAGATGATCATCAGTTCTTTGAAGAACTTAAAAGTTAATTGATTTAATCAAATTTGTCTTTTAATCACTGGAATGCGTAATCAGTGGAGCTCCTTAGTTTAAGATGCAATTGGAATTCTTAATTATATATGGAGCGTTACTTAAATGTAGGCAATATCCTGCATATGTCACATATGTAAGGCACGGATAAAATCAAATCTGGATCGGCGGATTACTAGTCCGTAGACCAAGCCACGCAACGTCTCAAATGTATTTAAACATATAATGTATATTATATTGTTTAGGTTCAACTTGGGGAAGAATTGCTGGCTTGTGGTGAAATAGATGGCGGAGTTGAGCATTTGGCTAATGCAGTAGCAGTCTGTGGACAGCCAGCCCAGTTGCTGACAGTTCTTCAGAAGACTCTGCCACCACCAATTTTCCAAATTCTGGTGCAGCGACTACCCGTTGTTGGCCAGGTACAAATTTTTTAATTAAAAAAAAATATATTATTGAAATGAGAGATAGTAATAGTAATAGTATTCTTTTTTTAAATTTGCTTTTTTACAGAAAATTGTATCGCAAACCCAAATGGCGGAGGAAGATGTTGAGTAGAGGAATATAAAATTTTGTTGACAATACTTAAATAAAATCTGAAATTAGAAAGAGTTTGCTCATCTTTGCACAATATGGATGCGAATATAGTTTACATTTAGAAAATCCTACATTTGTACAATTCGTTGTCCCGTATTGAACTTCCATTTTTCTTAGTAGAACCAACCGTATGTACCAACCGTATTAAAAATTTTTACAAATATTCATTATTTTATTTTGTCAAACGGATATATTTTAGTATCCGTTTATTTAAATAAAAGAAATTTTAATTGAACAGCGATTCTGATAATTTTTGACAAATGTAAAACATAGTATTCTGATACCAAATCAAAAATTTAATTTCTCTTCAATGCTCCAATTATATTAATGTATGTTCTTGAAAAATATAAACATCTCTAAAATTTATATATAGCTTTAAACATTTTTGTGAAAAATATATATATTCGATACAAACATATTGCGTATTGCTAAAACAGTTGTAATTTTAATAGATTTAACATCAGGTATAATTGTCCTATCGCATTTTGTATGTAGTCACTATTTATATTGATTTTATATTCTATGAGAAACACTAATTTATCTTTATTGATATCCTATTTTTATTAATAATATTTTTTTAACTAAGAAGGAATTTTGTTTTTGTTGGTATGTATTATATACACACACACACACACACAAAATTGTTTTATATTGTGTGTGTGTGTGTGTGTGTGTGTGTGTGTGTGTGCATATATATATATATATACACATATATATTTGTTATAAAAATTAACGTACAAGTTATTATACAAGCTAAAGTTTCATCAAAACATGATAAATTTCTAACAGATTACATATAACTACTGCTTTAGTCCAATTCTGAGCAACATACGTCATTTGTATGTTCAGGAATTGACGCTAATAAAATGAATTAGTATATTTATTACATGTTTTGATTAGCTGTGTTCAATAGAATACGCTGTCACTATCACATTTGCAATACTAATAAGCATATACGCCTACTTTGGTATAGTAAATGTGGAAAAGTGACTTGTACAACACCACAATCTACGGATCCAATGTAATCTCGTGCAATTATTGTAATCATCTAAGCTATATTCATACTATATATGTGCACATTTATTATAAAAATATGGAAGATTTACCTGCTCAGGTACATTATTATATTCTTGAAGCATTTACGAAAGTATATACAATTAGAAGATTATTGTAAATCTTATGATGTGTCGCTATAAATTTACGCAGAAATATATATGTATTTTGTAGATAAAATCTAATGTCGCTATAAATGCTATAAGCTCTAGAAATTATTTTGAAAATATAAATGTATATTGTTATATGTCCGAAGATATTTAATTTCTCTCTCTATACATATAATAACAATTCAAAGATATACAATACATAATACTTTTGGAAAAATTATATTCTTATAGAAGATATTTGGAAGATATATATCTTATAGAAGATAATTCTATCAAATGAACATAAAATAAAGAAATATACATAAATAAAAAGTATATTTACTACGCGCAATTTTAAAGCGCATATTTATATTAAACACTCTTACATTAAATTACTATTTGAAATAAGATAATAGAGATAAAATATAAAACTTTTTTATTTACATATATATAATAACATTATACATATATAATTTTTTCCATTATAACTTTAATAATTCCCATATGTAGTTATGTTCACATATTACAAAAAATTCGATCCATATACATATGTTTTACACAAAAATATCTTTTTATCGGCATATATATAAATAATAGACGAAAAATTCAATTATGAACAATGAAATTACACAATGCTTTTGCTTGATACCTTGTAATTTTATATATAGTATTAATAATACCTCAAAATGTAACATAAAAAATCAATTTGATTTATTAAAATAACACCTAAAAGTCAATAGAATCAAATTATATATACATATACTAATATTCATAAATTGTATATGTACAAAACTTGATTATTGTAATCTGTTTAATATGAATGAAATTATACATAATATTAATTGTAGCTGACTTATATATGGCAGTGTTTTACAACAAACTTATTTTCAACAACAATAAAATTTCTATATAACAATTTGCTTTGTGAACAAAATAATTAGAGATTATTTACATAATCATACATTTGAACATATAACAATAATAATCATTCGTGAGCATAATTTGTTCAGAACGTAAATACATCAATATGAGAATTTCAGTAATTTGTATTACATTTTATATGATTATTTCCAATGTTTTTTACTGTATTATAATTACAATTACTTTGTACTTTTCCTGAATCATCAAATAAAATAAATAAAATGTGACATATGCAAAAGCAGAGAGAGAGAGAGAGAGAGAGAGAGAGAGAGAGAGAGAGAATAGCAACAGTACAAAAAATAATATGATTTGTATTCCAATTGTGTTTTCTATCTTGAACATGTATCAATAAAAATATATAATAGATTTACAGTCGTAAGACATTGAGAATGAGAAGTTATTAATAATTAATTATGTGTGTCATTTTACATTAATATATATATTCTCTATGTGCACATTTTCAACCAAAATCATATTTGACACAATTATTTTGAATCTAAAATTTCATTTTTAGCTTGTGACATTACATCGAGAGCATTTTTCTTTATAAGACTTTTGGCCAAATCTTTACCAAGGAGTTCTGCACCAAGAAGACTTATACTACTTATTTTATAACTAGGAATAACGCTGCAATAAAGGCGAGGTTCCTGATACGGGCATTTCCTATCATAACAAAAAAAAAATAAAATACTAAATTAAATACAAAATAATTAAATATGAAATATGCAATATGCTCAAAAATATTCATTGATAATATAACATCGACATCAGTATGTTTAATCTTATATAAAAATATTCTTAAAAATATTAAAAAATCATATTTAACTCACCGAGGAGGCTCACCATCGTCATTGGGTAAATACAATTTGCTTTTAGAAGTATCTGTAATCAGAGTTTGACCATCTAGAGACCATACAGCACCGGTAATCGTTAACTCATTCTTCTTCAAAGATGAAGATACCGCAACTGGTGCGGAACATCCGCCACCAAGGGTTTTTAGAAATGAACGCTCGCACACGCATGTCAATGTAGTTTCCAAATCAAACAATGGTTCCAAAATTGAACGTATTTTCCAATCTGACTCTCGACATTCAACACCTAATGCACCTTGACCGATAGCATAAAGAGCTTCCTCAGGTTCTAAAAGCTAAATATATATATATATATATATATATGTGTGTGTGTGTGTGTGTGTGTGTGTGTGTGTGTGTGTGTGTGTGTGTGTGCGCGCGCGCGCGCGCGCGTGTGTGTTAATCCAAATAAATTTTGCAGAAAATAAGACAAGAATAAAGACAGAATAAAAGATCATACTTGACTTATCTTGTCTTCCCAGCCCATCCGTTTTAAACCAGCAGCAGCTAATATGATCGCGGCATAGGGACCATTTTCATCGTTTAATTTTTTTAATCTAGTGTTCAAGTTACCGCGAATGTTCTCTATCTTTAAGTGCGGCATGTTCCGTGATAATTGAGCGGATCTACGTAAAGAGCTAGTACCTATTACACTATCTTTTGGCAATGTGGTTAATGTTTTATCTTTGAATTTCTTCGACATGACCACTGCGTCGCGTGGATCCTCACGTCTACAAAAATATATTGGCATTATTAACGAATATTAATATTTATTAAATAATTTTTTAAATTAATAATTTTTTTATTTAATTTATTTAAAATATAAAAACTACTTTTTTTCAATTGATTTTATGCAAGACAATTTTTGATAATACTATACATTTGAGTTAATAGCTTTGGCGTTAACTTATTACTAATATATAATTATTTTAATAGCAAAACAATAAAGTTAATTAAAATTAAAGTTTATTAAAATTTAGAAGTTAATTAAAATTGATAAGACTGAATACAATATATTTCTTTCAAGAACGATAACATACGTCTCCGCATTTAAATTTAAAATGTGCTCTCCATGTTGGAGCATTGATATGCAAAATAGCAAGTCAGCTCTTGCTGACGAGAAGCAACTAGACGAATGTAATATCACAATCAATTTAAGAGAGAATAGCTCGAATTTTACGACGTTCAATATTATATGTCACAGATGGAGCTTACTTTAATATTGCACCTAGAGCCATTCCTGCCGGCAGTGTTGTTGGCAAGTCTTTCAATGAATGCACGACGAAATCAACGCTACCATTTTCTAAAGCAAGTTCCAACTCCTCGGTAAATAGGGACTTCTCCCCGATCTTTGGTAAAGATTTATCCAGAATTTTATCTCCTTTAGTATTCATTGTTACTGTAATTTGATTTCAATTTGATAAAATAAAGTTTCTAATTTTATAAAAGTGCATATATAATTCGATATATACAAGTTATTTTGTTGACAATATATACGATAATGAATGTTTCATTATATACCACTCATTCAATATATAACAAGAAAAAGCACTATATAATATATTTGAAGTACTTATCAGTACTTCAAATATATTATATAGTGATATATCAAAGAAGGGAAGAAGTTGCGAGATTATCATGTGTGATACTGAGAAATTATGAAATCTGATACTGAACTTTTAAATTTCTTTAAAACAAATTTATTGAAATTACACGGAGAATAACTAACATAACAATGAATAGTGCATGCACAGTTGTATAATTTGCTTACCTATTTCAAATTCTTTTTTTGGGTAAATTTCTTTCAAACATTGTATTACGTATTTAGTCTGTATCAAGGCCAACTAAAAGGTTTCAAAAATACATTATTCATATTCAAAATAAAAAAACATACTTCTTTGTATTATAATTTCATGTAATAAAATACAATTAAAAAAATATATAATTATATGTAAAATTGTATGGCAGAGTTGTTTATTTTCTAAATTGATATTTTAATTACACATTTAAAAAATCATTTTGCAATTATAATTTTTTATATAAGTTTAAATATTGTATTATCATTCATTGATGATAAACTAAAAAAAAATTTTAAAACAGCTGAGTAATCTTATGCCAAGTACAATAACAGTTCAGATGCGCAGCAGTGATTACATAAAATTAATAATTGTCATCGATAAGAGATGACTTGTAATCAGTCTTCTTAGTCAAAAGAGAAATGGAAATCATTCTTTATATAATAATTTACATAATGCGATTTGCGATTTTCTCAAACAATGTTTTTTTCCTTGTAAAACCGAAAAATCGAATTAAAAAAAACGAAAGCGTGCACTCACCTCGCTTTTCCGAGATCCAACTTGGATTACATCACATTTCTTATCGTCGTTCATTATTATGTTTTGTATGCCAGGTATAGTCGAACGTTAAACTTTGGAATGTAGGTGTTAATAGGTACAAGACATCAAGTATGAGAAAAATGATGGAAGAAGGAATGTGGAGATCTGAAAGATACTCTAATTGGGTCGAAGAACGTGAAACTTTCACTACAAATTAGGAACTGCGCTTGACCTTACGACTTCTTGCGTTTCTGCGAGCGAGATGTGCGAGGAAAAAAGACAAAATTATTCGGAGTTAATGTGCGTAGGCTGAATTCTTTCACAGTCACTGGCACTGCAGCAGAATGTGAAATTGATTAAGGAAGTTTTGGAAGAACGATAAAACTTAAACTACCGCCATAGCGAACGCAACGCGACTGCTGCGATTGATGAAACGAAGTAGAATATAAAATTATAAATAATCACGCGAGTGACACCACATGCTGCCAAGATGTTGCTCGACATTCGTCGATAAACAAATCTGAGAAGGAATCTGATTTATCAATAGAAAATAATAATAGTATAAAAGTGTAATAGTATATAAAATAATATAAAATAATAATGTAGTCGCGAATCTCGGAAATTAATTTATAATATCAGGAGAATATAATCTGTAAGAAATTGTATTTTCTAAAATTTTGTTATTTCTGAAGAATTAGCCTAGTCACTAACGAGATCTATTTAAAATCATCAACTGAGCTTCTCATGTCTGCATCATCGACGAGATATTAAGTCTGTTCTTTTTGGCTGAACTTTTGCAGTTTATCTGTCTTCTTCTTTCTTCCTGAAGAGACAAGGAAGAAAGATGAACTGCAAAAATTTAGCTAAAATAGGTTATAGGTTTGTTTTTATATTTGCACTATGTGTATCAGTTCAGAAAGTGCAGCAATAAAAAACAGACTTTATGTTCACATTGCTTACACCTTTAGGTCTATTCACAAAGAATGCAAACAGCAGACCTATTATTACCTCGTCGATGCACATGGATGGAATAGAATCATGCAGAATGAATTTTGAGTTGAAAGTTTAAATTAACAATTGATATACGTTAATTGTGACAACGTTTCCATGTTTCCAACGTTTTCACCATGAGCGTTTCCAACATGAGCGAAGAAGTTAAACATTTTTCAGATTTGAAATTAAATTCTTGGCTCCTTGCGCAATGCGAGTCTATGGGTAAGGAATTTTCCATAAAAATCATTAAAAACCTAAAATAATGCTCGATGATATATAAAATTTCCAATATTTGATGATATTCAATGTTAAATTTTTGCAAAATTATTTTTGAAATTGTACAGCTATTATTTGTTTTAGGTTTAAAAAAGCCAACTCCCATTCAGCAAAATTGCATTCCTCGAATATTGGTGGGTGAAGATTGCATAGGTTGTGCCAAAACTGGTAGTGGCAAAACTTTGGCATTTGTCCTGCCTATTTTGCAAAAATTGTGCGAGGATCCGTATGGCATATTTGCTCTTGTGTTAACACCAACAAGGGAACTAGCTTTTCAGGTGAAAAATTTTACTTTATTGTGTCATTGTAATATATATTGTTATATATTTATATAGGATATTTTGAATTATCCTATAATAAATAATAATTTTAAATGTTTCGAAATAGAGAACAATTTCACCAAATGCAAATGTTTGCATTTAATTATAATCTTATTACTGAA
>Ga0157364_1001120_pt1 | contig 21793 bp, 7 predicted proteins | sample AttsexASBM2_FD_111476 | JGI IMG/M metagenome (GOLD analysis project Ga0157364, IMG submission 111476) | Fungus gardens microbial communities from leaf cutter ant in Ribeirão Preto, State of São Paulo, Brazil - Atta sexdens ASBM2 | ecosystem: Host-associated > Fungi > Mycelium > Unclassified ...
AATTCGATATGTATAATAAATAAAATAATTTTAGCAGATCCAATACCTTTGATTCCCATTCCATGCCGATTGCACAGATAAGAATCATAACGATGAGCGCTATTATACCAACAATTCTAACATCATTTACGCTATTATCTATGATCTTCAAATTGTTCGTCTTTAACAAGTCATTAAGGGAATCACAGAAACCGATAGTATTCATAGAAGCTGCTACAGCGTTTGCAAATGCAAATACAATGCCAACTGATGCGCCAAACTCGGGTCCAAGAGAACGAGATATGATGAAGTATATCCCACCTGTAGATCAATTCATTTTATATCTCTAATTATCAACAATATTTTTAATAAATAAAGGTATAGAGTGTTTGATAACTGTTTAAATTATTTGAAATCGATTTTGTGATGTCAAAAATTTGTCAAAATATTGTTAAGCTATGAATAAAGCAGACTCTACTTAAAATTAGTTAAAAACAGGATTTTTCAGCACATTTGCACTAAAAGATAATTTATTAAATCTATTCAATTTATATATGATGATAAAAGATTAAGCTTTCCATTCTTTACATTCTTTACAGTCTTTACATTCAATTTTTTTTAATGACTTTGAAGTAATCTTTATTTTTAAATTAATACAATAATTTCATCTCTGACATATTCATTACTATTTTATCGTATGAATCGTAATCTCTTTAATAGACAAGAAATACGGTAAAATTTAGAAGAATGATAATCATGTTTTCTTGTATCAAGACAAATTGCCCCAGCTAAATTGGATAAATAATTCTGATGAGAATCTTCTAGCTCAGGGAAAAACCCCGAGTGTCTAACGACAATTGTATATAGAGTGCGATGGTGTGCACGACGCCACTCCTTCGGAAAAAAAGAATTACAGAATGCGTTACCGTAACACACCTCCCTTTACTTCCCCATTAGTGCTAATTGCGCTGAGGCTAAGCGTTGTAATGACGCAGACGACTGCCGATATTCCGATAATGATGATGGTCTGCAGAATGCCAGCTTGCGCGACTATCCACGAAAGTCGCAGAAACAGCATGACGCCCCATATGTTCAACAGACATGGTATAAGAACGCCTTGGATCCATCCTAATTTTATTCCGACGTGACCCTGCTGACCGACAATGCTTCCAACTTGTCCAGTCTCGACGGAATTGGCGTCCTGAAACAGCGTTTATTTAGAGATTCAATTCCATACTGCCTGTATTTTGATGGCGATGCCATGGATTATCACAAATTACATAATTATGTAATTCCAATAGTTAATTCTCATACTAAATCACGTTATACAAATTACAGTATTTCATTAAATCTATTTAGTATTGTTAGTCTACAAGTACTGATATAATTAAAAGATTTAATCCAGAAATTCCATTGATTGCAAAATATTTAAAGATTTTGCAAGACATTTTGACTTAAATTTTAGAAATACGACATGTGCTATATTGTTCACTTTTAACGATGCTTGCGATAAACTGAGTGGACTGAATAAAATATTATTGATGGTATAATTATCCGTTATCAACAAATGCAAAGTAAATTTTGTATTTTATTTTTAAAAGAATCAATGTCAAATTCTAAGTGAATTAAGCTTAAGATATGTTTATTCATAACATTTAAGTAAAGATGTATAATAAAAGTAATATTTTATAAATTATTAAACTGAGTGAATGTGGATGTGTGTGTCTGAAAACAATGTAAAAACTTTTTCATTAATATTTACGCTATAACATATTCAAGAAGGACGTATTGAGCGATAACTGAAAAATGATAAAAACCGACCATTGCAAATTTTCACTAACTCATTTGTTCTTTAGATAACGCTACAATTGGCTATATATCGAGTGTCAATGTCAACATGTTAAAAGCTAATATATTTCATTTAATTTCAAAATATATATATTAACTATTATATTACATAAATTTATAAATATTTTTTAATTTAAATCCCTCTCATATTAGTTTCACATTTTATTTTATTTCATATTTTAAATAAAATTATTTAATCGCTGCTTTTTATGCGATAATTACATTGTCGACTTTAAGTTTTATCTATACATTTTTTTATCTTTTTCATTTATATTTAAAAACATAAGCTACAACTTGTAATCTCATAACAGGATAAAGCAATTATATTGTCGTTTAATTAATAAATCTGTTATCAATAAATGTTTTATAAATAATGTTTTATAAATTATAAATAATAAAAAATTTATAAATAATAATACAAAGAAATTTATAAATAAATAATAATCAATTTATTATTATATTATTGTTTAGGTACTATATATCTTTATGTAGATATGTATGTATACTAAACATTATACATTATACATAATAATAATAAATTATAAAATATATGCAATATATTCTTTTTCTAGTAAACTGTCTTATTTCGTTGAATAATTATTACGTATTGCAATCAAATTCTTGAATACGTATAAGAATTCTATAGCCATATAGTACTTCTTCCAATCTTGATGAACGGATGTTTACTGCTGCGTAAACTTAATAAACTAGTTTCCCCTTGTCTAGTTTTGTTACCTTCACGACTTCGATCGTCTTTGAAATAGAGAAGAGGAATCACAATGTGAGGCGATTCTTTCACTCACGAAAATATCAAATACTTGCAATATATTCTAATATAGATATTTTTTTCCGTAATATATTTTTTTTTAAATCATCGTTTTATAAATAATCATATTTCATCTCGACTAAAACATTGTATTTTAATACTTCGTACTATTTCGAATAAAAATTTGAAGTAATTATATTGAAACATTTATATTTTATTAAATAATCTGATTATGTAGTATAGATAATGAGCAAAATAAATTTTATGTTTATATTTTTTAAAAGATAATACATATAATAACATTTTTTATACATATAATGCTTATTTAATAATTATTAAAAACGGACGTTCTAAAAGTGTAGCAAAATTCTGAACACGTTCTTCAAATTGAGAAAAATCAATAATTATTTAAGTTCCTTCGACTAATAAACTATATTTAACTGAGCAATAATGAGTTTATAAAAGTTGAGATACCTACGTTCTTTAATAAACATTGCCATGATAACAGTCTATGAAGTCTTCGATATTTATCGACATGTACATCTAGTCATAACTAGATTTATCTGATAATTTTGCTTTGTGCCAGTCGCTACTGCTTTGCAGTAGCAATTTTATCGCCAAAAAAAATCTAATATATTTTATTATCAAAGATTTAAATATATTACACACACGAACACACGTACGCATTTTATTAACATTTTTAATAATTAATTATACTTACTGAATCAAGAACATTATTATTTAAAAAAATATACATTTTACATTATAGATATAGATATAATTATAAAAAAATAAGATTTCAAATAAATATTGCAAAAAATGAGAGACACGTAATAGAACAGCGTAATAGATACAGCGTAATAGGACATTGACACACATATCACAGAAATTCAATATTTTATCGAAAGAGAATAAGAATTCAATTCATATAAAATAACAAGTAATCAAACAGGATACATGAGAAAAATAGATTCCTACAATTTATATATCAGAGTTTATAAAAAACATATCAAGTTTAATAAGCATTTTAGATAATCTTTATACATTTTTACATATAATTTACAATCATCATTTACAATCACTAAATATCTGTTTACATATGTACGTATGTATGTGAGTGAAAAATTAAATTAAATTTTTCATAAAATCAAAATCGATTTTTAAATTAATTGAACAAATTGAATAGATACTATATAGACAATAGATACTATATAGGCATGTTAAAAAGTTTCCAATTTTACTTTCTATTATTATTTCAGTTTCAATTTCATTTAATGTCTAATTAACTCTATCTATATTTTGTATTCGAATTATATTATATTTTATTAATATCTTCTCGGATTTTTAATTAATATCTGAAGTTTGATACTATCGTATATCTGCGACAAAGTATAAATGTATATAAGTTTCCTTACCTTTATAAGATTTCCTTCATGTAGAGTGCTCAGAGATGGTCTTTTCGCGCGACGGCTTAATCTATAGAAAAGAAACTGATGATATTGTAACTATTATTTTTTCGGTCGGCCGGATTCGTCAAATCAAATAAATCCTTTCCGGGTTAAAAAAATGTATGAAAAACATTATCATTTTTTTATATCAAGGACGTATATATAAAAAAGATTATAACGATTTTCCAATATTGCCTAAACGAAATATGAAGAAGTTCTTACGTATCGATATGAAGGATAGATCAAAATATGATAAATTTTATATGATAAATTTTTGAAACAACTCTAAGAGTTTTTTCTTTTTAAATAAATTTTATACAACGTAACGTATATTATATGTTATATAATATGTTTCATTGTATAAAATTGATTTTATAACACAATTAAAAACAGTGTGTGTGTGTGTGTGTGTGTGTGTGTGTGTGTGTGTGTGTGTGTATAATTGATTTAATATGTGTATGATATACCTTAATTAATCTTTGAAGTCGAGATACTTAATCAATTAACTTATAAAAATATACCTGTAATGATCCAGTCGTGGGACTACGTCCCACAGTCCGCCCATACTTAAAGACATAGAGGGCCTCTTATTACTCGGTAATTGTCCAATTACATCATCTTCTTGTGTTTTGCTCTGAAAATGATTCTCCATCTTGTCTAATCTGAAAAATTTTGCAAGCAACATTTTATTCATTTTCCTCCTGTTTTTTTATTACGGAAATCATTATTCTTTCGCATGAATAGTTAAGTAATAAGGTGATAAAAATGACTAAACAATACAGTTAAAACAATACAGTTATAAAAGAAAAACAATAATTAATATAAAATAATATGTATTTCCCAATGTATACATGTGTACCTTCTGTGTATATTGTATATACTAAAAAATATTTACTAATTCACTGAGTGTAAACATACATTTATTTGGTACAAGAACCATTAATTAATTTAAGTATAATTTTTTTATTGAAAATGTTTATTTACTATTAGTAAATGTTAATACTATTTAAACAAATATTTATTAAAATTTAGTAAATTTCTTTTTCAGCGTAATTATATGAATTTAACATAACGCGTAGTAACACAATCTTTTTAATATTGCGTACGTTACAATTTTTGGAAAGCAACATATGTGATTCAGTATTGATTAGAAGGTCTCATAGAGTGATAATAAGAACTAAGAGCAATTAAGGCTACGCAGAGGAGTACTTCACAAACAATACTACATTTGTAAGCAATGAGGCAAAGGTAGATTAAATGTCTGATATGTAGGGCTTTTATACTCTTTAATTAATGATACTATACTAGGAACCGATCATCTTCAGATAATTTATCTTTCATGTCATCAAAACTATCCGGAAACTTCAAAAATAAGATAAGATATTATCGGACAAATCTATGTTTAAAGATTGTATCACGTTTGTGAACGAGTTGAGTATACATCAAATGTGCAATATCAGTCTTATTCTTCATTCACTCTCTTCTCTCTACAGATTTATAAATAGTAATATGACTGCGTTTCGCGGTATGCAAATTTTCGAGTAATTATTTGGCCACATTCCCAAAATTCAATTGTGCGGTTCAACGTTTTGCAAATTTGAAGATTTATTAGCGAGGCAGTTAAGAAATTTACAAGCAATGTTTCTCTCGTCATAATTATCTAAGACAGTAATAACGACGTATAATAGGATATTTGTTGCAAAGTGTCAATTTTTTTATTACTTAAATTGAAACAGGAAATAATTTTCACAAATAAGTTTATCTGTCTGAAATATGAAAACGAAAAAATAATGCGATTATGTAAATGAATCTCGAAAAACTACAGTGTTTTTATCTTTATTTTCTTTCTATCTTTTTAGTCTAAGTTTTCGCTTTTTAGAGCAAACTTTTTGCACTATCATTTAATTTCAATATGAAGTTTTTACAATAATTATAAAATACGAAAATGAATTACTTGCCTTTGGCAAGTTCTTGATGCAACTTGATCGATATTCTTTATAAGGTCCAAGGACTGAGTAATTTAATAAGTGGAGAGAAAATCTATCGAAGACGTATTGTATGTTTGCTGATGTCAGAGACGCACGTCTCGAACCCTGATAATGTGAAATAATATAAAGAAAATTTCTAATTCAGAAAAAGAAATGTTTTTTAAGTTTATTATAAGATTGTTTCAGAATATTTAATCTAATTTTGTAATTTTGGTTCATAATTTGAAATGAAATTCTACATATTTGAGTTTGCCGAAAATCAATGCCACAAAATTCGAATTGATAAATTTAACAGCTCAGACAATTTTTTTCAATAGAAATAATAATTTTATATATTATTTCATAAAATCAATTATTTTCACAATTTTGATAAAATTGAAATCAATGTTACAGTAACAAAATTTTAAGACAACTTTTTATAATAATGTTCTATAAATTTCAACATTAAATCTTTAAATAATTAAATAGAAGTTAAATTTCTTTGTCTAATATTAAATTAAATTTAATTCAATTTAAATTAGGCATAATCATCTTTCTTCTTTATTTAAACTATTACTTTATTTAAACTATTACTTGGATCAGGTAATAGTTTAAATAAAGTATATTCCAATTAAAATTATTATTATTAACAATATATTGTATGTTATTAATTGTTTTATCAATTTATTAATATTTTAGAATATTATAGATATAAATTTGATCACAATTTTCTGAAAAAAAGAAACAAAAAAATATTAAGTACGTTAAATAACTTATTATGACAGTAATTTAAAAAATAAAGATTTTAATTAATGTTTTTCTATTGCGGGTTTTTAATGGAATTGCATATATATATTATAAATTTGTACAGAATAATTATTAAAAAATTAAAGGAAAAATGTTAAATAATATCCTAACAAAGCTATATTTAACAATTTGGATTTTTTCGCCGTTGGAATATAAAAACACCTCAAATGATTATTTCGGGGTTAAAAAAGCTAAATTTTTTCTTATTTTTTTGTATTTAAAATTATATATAACTCTAATATATAACTTTTATTCTTAAACATAATTATAAATGCTTTGACATTTCACTTTTATTTAAATTTGTAACAAAGAAAAAATCTTTGATAGATTTATAATTTTGCACATTATTTGATAAACTACGTCTTATTAAAAAGAAAAGAAAATTATAAATAAAAATCCAAGGAAAAATTATTAGAGCAGACAGATAGGAATTTATAACAGCACAAAACAAATGTAACTTTTCTAATAAAGATCTCGTATAATTTTTATCTTGTGCGAACTTTTCTTATAATTCGATGCACCGGTGTATAATTACAGGTCAACGAAATGGAAAGGAATGCAACAATCAACCGGTAACTCGAAATCGATGACAAGCGCCTGCGGCGCGGCATAATTCATTTGCGTAGATTCACCATCGCTTCCCTCATGCAAATGCATGTACACCCCACGATGCCAAAACAAATCTACGCAACGGTTTTACTTTCTCATATACGCGGCTTTCGTTCTCGATCTGTTTTGACAATGATGAGATATTCATGATATCCTTGAACGTACCTCTCATTGACGGTTACTCCCCTTATCAACTTGGCTTAGAGTAAGACTTCAATTTATCACGCTTACGCGACAGGCAAATCGCAAACAGATAATCGATCAAAATAATACGTCAATTTTGAATTCTTTCTCTCGATGATTAAATCAATCTATTTAAAAGATAATAGCTTTCTAGCGACAATACGTTTTCAACAACGAGTTGTTTATGACACATGTCATTTGTGACATATTTATTATTAATAAATATTAATAAATATTTTCCAATATAATTGTTTTTAAAATTCAAGAAATTTATACTTCCTTTCTTATGAACAAACATCTCTAAATTATTTTTTATTTACTCTTTTCTTATTTAAATCAAATTAATTAGCTAGCTTGAAAAATTAATAAAATAATATTCAACTATATCACAATGAAAAATAGTGCAGATTAAAAAAAGATTATATTTATATTAAATTAAAATTATTGGCTCCAATCTGCAAATTTAAGTCGTATAACTGTATTATGCGTTATATTTCAAAAATTCAATTTCTTTATATAGTAAGGAAATCGGATATTCTGTTAATCATATTTTCATATTCTGTTAATCATAGTTATGTTAATTATATTTTCAGCTACATTTATATATATTTTATAAAACATAGTAAAACATCGATATAAGTAAAAATCTAATTAGCTGAAGAAATTATAAAATGACATTAATTAAGAATATTTCAATTTACATTTTGTATCAAATAAAAGGCAAGGTCTGAAGCAATCAAGTCTAAAATATATGTATTTTAATTTTAAAAAGTAATAATAATTATATATTCACACAAAATTAATACTGTAAATTATAATAAAAGATTTATTTACTATCAAACAAGAAAAGATTTAATCTTAAAAAACGTTGTAATTATTATGTCAAATTTTATAAAAAAAAATAATAAAATAATATGTATAATATATCTAATCCAATGTTCCTTTTATAACTACAAAATGTATTTAACGAGTATAATTTACATTTTACACCATTCAAACAATATTTCAATCAATAACATTGTATCAGTTATGATGGAAGAAACTGAAATTGACACGGCTGACAAAAAAAATATATTTAAGCGAACGATACAATATCTAAATTTAATCTACTTATTGGTTATTACATTTTACAATCGAGTGATTATAAAATAATTATAGACGCTGATTGTGAGATAAGACAAAAGTCGACGACTAAAATTGTTTCTAATCACAGAACAAAATACTCACGACGCGAGATCCGAGTAGAAGGATGAAAATTTAACAATCACTCACAACTTGCAATTCACAGTATTACTGAAACGATCCGCGAGAATCTGACACGAGGTACTGAGCGTCGAGAAAACTTGAACCCCTCGTGGATCAAAATCCCCTGGAGTAACATTAAGGAAAGAAGCATGCGTCGAAACTTCCCTTTCCACGGCCGCTTACACACGCGTAATACACACGCGCAGTTCCGAATGCAAGGCTACGCGCGGCGTAACATTTTAAACAAATTGCCAATATACGGACGGCCGTCTAAAATTGTTCCAATTAACGCAAAGATTCCTCCGAAGGGTTAACAGAGCTATGGTGCCGGCATGCGTGTCCCGCGAGGTACGCGAGAACGTGCGCGCATCGATTTTTTGAGTTTGCGTGGGCGAGTGCGTGCGCGTTTCGTAAACCTCGACGTGCTTGCGTAGGAAACGAGGGAAAAGGGAGAAGAAGGAAAAGAGGATAAAAGAAATGCGTTTTCAAGAGAAACGAGCGCGAATTTTCATCGCGCTTCGTAGAAATGCCACGGGCAAGAAATGCAGAGCGTCCACATGAGATGAGAAGGCGTGAAGGTCGCCGTGATGGTTCACTTGCATTTCGAAATCCTTTGACGCCTCTTAATGCAGCAGTGGCGCGAAAAGAAACAAGCTTTGTGCGCGTGTGGGTGAAAAGTATATAGAGTTAAAAGTATATAGAGAAATTTACGAACAAAGAGACTTAGAAAGAAATTGTGTTATAAAACGAGTCTCGAAAAGAAAGTCACACGCGTGATAATAAAAGCCATTTACAAAAATAACATATAACTGTATGTTAAAAAGCGATTTAGCTCACCTTATTATTTGCCACTATATTTAAAAGTTATCTGATAGTCACTCTAAAAAACGCTTTGGTGATAACAGTGTTGCAATTAGCCAAATTTCCACTTCAGAAATATATTCGTTGACCTTTGTCTACATTCGTGAAACGTACGTAAGTGACAAATTTTTACTTTACAAAAGTATTGTTCACGGAACAAAATTGCAACGAAACAGTTTAGTTCTCATCACTATCGCCGAAGGATGGCCGTGCGATCGAATTCTGCAAGCGACTACTATCTTTTTCAGTGGTTCCGACATTTATATAGACTGCGAGGAACTGTCAATGCGGCCGATGATGTTGACTTAATATTTACGTTGACGGGTTAAGATATATGCCTATACTGGCACTGTTGTGAAGATACATTATCGAACTCTGTTACTTCAAAAGTATATATACTGAAAGGAAGTACTGATCAGTGAATAGATTATCTACTCTTCTGCCGAGTTATTGTTTGCTATTGTTGTTACTAATAAGCGGTACTGGCACAGGTGATGCAATGCCGGTTTTCCGCATTGAAATCCTTTACGCGGTTTTTGAAGTGCATTTTACAGTCACATTTTACTGTCATGTTTTATTACTGCCGAAGCATGAACCAAATCACTAAATCACATTTCAAATTTCTGAAAAAGAAATATAAACAGAAGTAAAAAATATCTATAATATTATATGTGTGTATTATATTATAGTGTTTCAAAAAGGCATTCAAGTATTGTAATAATAAGTATTTCTCATTGAGAAACATTTGTTATGTTGTTCTTATCATTTCTAACGGCAACATAAATATTTATCTTTGCATATTTTCAATAGATTCTTTTCTATCTAAAATTTTTTTAATAATAAATTTTAATAATAGAAATTTTAATAATAGAAATTATACAGAATGTGAAATGTAATCTGATGGATTTTTTAATTAATTTATTATTGAGTTAATAAAAAAATATGAAGATAAAAATTCAATGTACAATATTATATTATTATTAGATTTAATTTTGATTAAAATTATACTTTATAAAATTTATATATACATACATATTTCTTTATATATAATATATGAAGTATGTATGTACATTTGAATTGTAATACATATATAAGTTCTTTAATTCTTAAATTTATGTTTTTAATATAAAAATTTGGAAAAAAATTTCTTTAAATTTTAGTTACATAAAAATTTTAAAAACAGTTGTACTACTTTTGAATTGCAAATATTTTGTTGTTATATAACGTGCTATATTGTTGAATAAAAAAATGGAATTTACTACAAATATCACATCGATATTTTCTTATCTATGATTAATATTAGTTTCTCTGTTTTAGTAGTTAATCAATAAATTACTGATAAATAGTTAAATCAATAATTATTTCTTTGTTGTGTTTGCAGATGATACCGCAAACACTTTGTTATAGCTGCGCAGTTTTACGCTTCGTTTATTAAATCTATCGTCAAAGAAGCAATGTCTTATGAATTTGCATATACATTGAACAAAATATACCATATCGAATGCCGGACAATGGATTGCTTGTTTTTCTGAACTCTAGTATATTTATCACCTTTCCTTTTCTAAAGTACAAGTATACTTATTTTAAAAACAAGAAATATGAAAACGTGTAATTAAAAAATAAAAAAAACAGATTGAATATGCCGGATATGTGTCATTAATTCTACTATTATTTGAAATAAATTGAAAGTTAACAATAAGTTTCTATTCTTATTAAATAGTAAGATACAAAATTTCATTTCAGTTAACATTTTCTATCAAACTATTTAAAAAAAAATTGTATTTTTCCCTATATAAAACATTTTACATTCCTTCTTAGTAAAAATCTTTGTTTTTTAATCTAACAAATGCTTAATTTCAGTAGTGCGCGCAATTAAGTAGACCCAATATTGAAAACGTTTTTACAAGTAGATATATGTGTATGTGCTATGTGTTTCTATAGCAATGACTTTAAAATATAAAGTACTTAAGACTACAGAAATCGTATTATTAGTGGCATTGTGTTACACTAACGGCAGTTTACTACCAGGTGTGTACTGATTATCAAAAATTCATTGCTGCGCGATGTTGAAATGATATAAGCGGTAGATGCGATTTTTTTTTAACATCTTTTTAACGAATTGCTATGAATGTGCTGATTTCTTTAAGAGGCGATGTAAACCGCGCGCTACTGTTCGATAACTTTAATATCATAAAAAAACAATTTACACAATTAAAAAAGCTTTTATATTTTTTACCTACAAAACTATTATTAATAATGAAATTATTTATAAGATCTAAAACTATACATTATTGAAAACAATTAATTTTAATTATTATCTAATTTGTCTTCTATGTATTGTCTTTTATTACATTGTCTTTTGCCATTGTATTTGTGACCACTGAGAGAAAGGATTTTGTTAATTTAACAAATCATCAGCTTTTAACAAATTTGTAGATAATAACAATAAATTAGTGGTTTGATATTTATTGATACTAGTCTGTTATTCTCTTTCTAACCAATTATTAACCAATTATAGTAATAGAAACAATTTATATATAAAATCTAACTTACTTTTTTGATAAACTTTTATTTGCTATCAATACTAATTATTTTGATTTATATCATATAAATTGTATTATTTGTTACATTAACGAATAATGAAAAATTATTCACTCATCGAACTATTTCTTATCAAATCATCATCTCTTTTTGTTTCCTTATAACTATATATATAAATTTTGTTTCTTTATAACTTACTTCTCTCAAGTGTCACACAAATTATTTCAGAGGCAGCATAGAATATTTGTATAATATATATTCATAAATATATATTATTATTTATTTTTTAAAATATTATATAAATATTTTATATCAATTTTATATAAGTCTTATTCGAAAATATTATTAAAACATAGATCAAACATTTTATATTATATTTATGATGTATATAAATATATTCACTAAAAATATTTATTTATTTTTATTATAAATATTATAATTATTATAATTATAAATATTATAAATATAAATTTATTATAAATATTATAATTAAATATTATAATTGTAATATGTTAATTTTAAAACTTAATAACTAGTCATTTTTACAAGTAAGGAATTTCGGTTTTTTAATCTAACTTCCATGTCTTAAAGGAAATAAAGCATTCCATAATAAATTTTTTCACGTGAAAGGAAAAGCAGATTGGTTACATATGCAATCAGAGATTCTGTCGGAAGAAGAATATTTCGCGGACATGACAGATATGTCATATAAACAATGTAGAATGTGATGGATGTCAGTACATAATCGTACATCATCTAGCTTAAAGAGTCAAAATATGATTATAATAAGTCAGATGTAATGCATAAGATATTACATTAATTTTAAAATAAACAAAGTGATATATATATATATATATATATATATATATATATAATAGAAGAAATTTTATAAAAAAATATAACATATATGTTATTTAAATACAAAATTTTTTAGTCACAGAGTAAAATTATAATTTAATTATATGTATAAACTTAAACATAATACAATGTTTTTAATCTCAATTTATAATAATATTTCTATAATATATGAAAAAAAGATTTAAAAATTTATTCCATAAATACTTTTTTCATAAATATATACAATTGTGACGAGGACAATTGTAAATTTTTTTTATCAAGATGAGTTGTAATTTCAAAGTTAACCTCGCACAACGTAAGTTGCCTGAGTCACTAGTTAATTTTAGAATCTAAAGAAACGGGGAAAAACGCAGCAACATCTTTTATACGTTTATTAAATTTCTGTATAATTATCTGTATAATTATCTGTATAATTATCTCGTGACTTTAATTGATTTTTGTTTACTTTATTATTATAAAAAGTGTATCAATTAAATTTTATTCTCATACATATTACATATTTTGTATAAGTAGACAATACATAAAATTGAATTACATATACAGTTTTCAAGTATACATTACACAATTACACATATATTACACGTATACATATATTAGATCTTAAATTTTCATAGTAAATAAAATATGATATTAGAAAATGATATTAATGCGAACTTGTTAGTTAAAGAATCAGGATGTTATTAATCATGAATAATAACTTGATCTAAAGTTTCACTGTGATAAATCGGGACCGGGAGAAATATTTTCCGGCCGTTCTTGCAGAGAATTAAATTTATCACATTGTGTGTATATCGAAAATTGAAAAAATTTTTGCTTTAATTTAATAAAGGAAAATATTATTTATTAATTAATATTTACTGTTTTTGTAAAAGTTGAAATTTACTTACAAGGCAAAGATAAAATAAAAATCCTGATTCTTCTATTTACTTTTTCTTTTCCTTAAAAAAAATAATGCATTTTTGTGAAAACAATGAGATTGAAATGCTAAATTGTTTAAATAAAAAAAAAATTTTTAATTCTCTGCATTTGTGGTTCTTCAAAATTTAAATTTAATGACTCATTTGTAACATTATTGTCACCGATTTAATTAGCAATATTTGCAATTATTTCCTCGAATTCGATATATTTCGACTCAACGAGCTCAAAAAGGAAAATCAAATTTAACCATTCATTTCCGTTTATATATTTGACATGGGTATAATTACATCAGCAGAATTTCGATACGTTGACTATGTTGGTTGTGTGTCGTTTAGTTATCATACGTGCTATATATCCATCTTGCGTCAGGTACCATAATGCATGCTCAAATACTTTACCGGATTAAACTGATATCGACAAGTGTGTCACTGGCTAAAACTACATCGATTATATACGGATAACTGGTAAATCCTTTTATGTTACTTCGACCAAACTTAATTTTATATATTCCAGATATTAATCTTTGTGTATACCAATCAGTAAAATAAAAGATTGTTGTTTTCTGACATTTTAATTGTATATAATTAACCTGTCATAATTACATTATACATAACTTCCGCATTTTGTGAGAGTATCAGATATTATTGAGAATGGTACATGTATTTTATTGTTCTATACTGTACTTAAAATATGATAGCATCGAATAATTGTCATTTGCGAATTTAAGCTTGTTAAAAGGTATACAATACAGTATTTATTTTAAATGTTGATAAATTATTACAACAATCTTATACCATAATAAAAAAAATACCAAATTTATACCAAAATGTTTAAAAAACAATAAAATATTATAAAGTTAGTATATAAATTTTTTTGAAAAAAAAATAATCTGTTGTAGAAATTTAATATTAAGATATATGTTCCTTGTACATAAACACATTTTATATTTTGTAAATTTTTAATATTAATAATATAAAAAATATTATTTCTGACAAAAATATTATTTTTTAAATATCATTTAAAATTATTTATTTCTTTTGTTCATACAATAAATAATTTTATAAAAATGGAATCGTTTTAATCTTTCTTATTTCTTTTTTGTCAAAAAAATTAAAAATAAATGTTTGAAATTAGAAATAAGAATCAGTTTTTTCAGAAGTAGTTGAAGCATTTGAAAAATTTTGTCAATAGATTTTAAGAAACCACATGTTTGAGTAAATAATGTATTGCTTCGAAATTGTTGCATGTGCAAGAGATTGACTTCGTCGAAAAGAAATGAAAGATTTGACAAACTGCCAATACTTCCGTACACATGGCACAATACAAATATTTGGTGGCGAATAGTTAGAAGTAATATGTCATCTCAAAGGTATATTGATGATTCACACTATATCATTCTACTGCAAAAATGAACTGCTCCAAAACCGGCATGACCGCGTGGAATCCAGTTTACGTTCGGCAAAAGATACCATGATGATTCATCGAATGGTCCATCACCCCGACCGTTTAATAAAACTTTGTCTCTCGGGAATCTTACTATTATATTTTCTGAATCTATTACGTGTACCTGTACGTAAAGCTATCTTTACGTTCTACTTTTCAGATTTATTTTAGACTTACATATTATAAACACATATATATTGTGAAACTTAATACATAAATTGAGAATTAAGCGACTAATTCATCTATCATTATCCATCGAATTCTTTCTCATAAAAAATGTTCTCATAAAAAAGTAAAACATACTTTGCTAAAAGGTAACATTTTGCTGTTTTTTTCTATTATAATTTCTATTCTATTTATAATTAACTGATAGCATATTAACTTAATAGAATATTCTTATATTATAATTATAAATTTAAATGATTTATTACTGAATAACTTAATTTAAATCTTAATATTTAAATAATTTTAGCTTTTTTTCAGCTGATAATATATATTTTCAGATAATATAATAATGCATTAAATTTTACGTTTTTCGCTATAATAACACAATGCAGTAAATAAATATTTTGCAAAATTTACGTAAATAATTTTAAAATGAATTTACAGTTTTTTTTAACTCTTTTAACTTTCAACTCTTTTTCTAAAATAATCCATCGCATATCCCTGCGAGAGAAAAACTGTAAAATGCCATGGCAAAATCATGTAAAAACTGACAGTGTAAGTGCTCTGTGAGTAATCTACCAGGAAAGCTAGTTATAGCTCGCGTGGCACGAGACATGCGCGGAAATTCAAATTAACACTGAGTTACAAAACCGCGTACAAAGTTCGTCCCTGTATTATATCCAGGATCAAATATTTCTTGCCGCGATTACTTTATCAATAACAATTAAGATTTATATAAGACAATATTTAACAAATGTTAAAGAGTGCCTCAGCGAACTATGATCAGAACTATGATAAACTATAACTATTTTTATTCCTTTGCAATGAAAGAATCTGGAATAGAATATTAATTTATTGAAAAATTGATTGTACATATAACAGAACATATTCGTATTAATTAAACTTATGCTAAAAGATAACTAACTGCAGATACTTATATTTTGACTCTTTTGTGTAATAAAACCGAGAAAATAAGGAAAATTAAAAAAACAAACATATTTTGCTTATTATCTAAAATTTAAAATAATTGACATGTTATTAATAATTCTGTTTTTTTTTTACTTACTGTTGATTTTACCTAAAAGTATAGATATTAGAATAATCTCGATATATGACATGAGATATATTCGGATAAAGCCTGTTCATTTATCGATCACGTCTGTCACGCACTATATTGCCATAATTACGTCACCTTAGCTTGAAATTGCCTATTTGCAATTACCGTAATGATTATCAAGTTGATACGCCTAAATTGAAAGCGAGATGGAACAAGTGAAGGCGCAATTGATAAAATATTCGACATTATTTATCTAATAATTGTAAATTTTTTAGTCACAGTAAGACCCCACTACTAAATATCATAATATTTATTGTTAATCACAAATAAAAAATGAAGCTCCGTATTACATGTACTCGGAATGAAATGAAGTAACAAGATCGCATTAAAAAAAAATTATCTGCTTATCGTGATTTGAGCAGAAAGATAATAATTTAATTATTTAATAAATTCTTGCCTTATCTTTTGTATCGTCACATCTTTTGTGAATTAGCATTGCATGGAATCTTGCTATACCAAGTATGAATAGCAAACTCATGCACTTTATATTACGTCACATGTATAACAATTAACTCATAACACGTTGCGTAGTTTCCCTGGAATTTTTATTCGACTTTTATATGTGTTAAAGATTGTTTTCGTGTGATAATGAAATTGTAATCTATTATAGTAACAACTGCAATTTTAAGATTCATTATTTTATGCGTACATGTTAACTACTTCCTACCAACAGTTTTTCCTTAAAATTTAATCCTTGTGTTGTAATAAAAATATGTAACAATAAAAATACATGCTGACGTGTATTAAAACATTAAAAAATTTTATTGATTTTTATTTTCTTTAGAATTATAAAAAATACAATTTCTATGTGTAAAAATCAGTATAGAAATCAATAAATAAAATATAAAATTAGAATTAAATACAATTTTAGTACAACTTTGGATGAATATAAATATTTTTTAAACTCAAAATAATTATAGCTGCTTTTTAACAGATAAAATTTTTGTCATTATGATAAGATAACTTAAAAACAATACGCGCGCGCGCATGTGTGTGTGTGTGTGTGTGTGTGTGTGTGTGTGTGTGTGTGTGTGTGTGTGTGTGTGTGTGCGCGCGCGCGCGCGTGCGTGCGTGTCCGTGTGTGTATGTGTGTGTATTGTTTTTAAGTAAGTTTAAAAAAATATATATATGTATATACACGGGCCGATTCATTTTAATCCAGTCACTAGAATATCTCAAAATCTTTAAGTTAAAGACAAAAAATGTTTCAAACAAAAACTTAATTACAAGGAGGGAAAAAAGATGATAACCTTGATTGAAATGGAGTCTTTAGTCATACAAGGTTATTTAACATTTTTTAAATAGAATATATATTTCTGTTACATAATATGATTCTTTTAATTATTCTATATATAAAAGTACTAAGGTGAGATATAAAAAAACCAATAGTTTACGAGATATTTTATACTTTATTCTGAAAATAATGAAATGAATATGATATATATATATATATATATATATATAATATATATGTGTATACAATTTTATTTTATGCATTAAATTCACACAAAAATCATGATATCTTTCACAAATATCACAAATTAACTTTTGTTAACAATTTGGAGGCAAGGGTTATACCGTTATGATTGCAATTAGGACAGGAAATGCGAATAAACATTCGCAAGCCTCTTCAAGTTTACGTCCGTTTCGTACACATGGCTACCGAGATATGTGCACATATTTTATGCGTTTTCGAGGGGATTCTAAATAAAGCAGGCGGAATTCATTAGGTCAGTTCCTTCTTTCATAGTTTGCCAGATGGTGACGCTTCTCATGTGTATACTAATGATAAGTGTTTGTGTCTATATAATGTTACCAGATAAAACATATTGTACGAAATTAAAATATCTTTTACGATATTGTTGTTTGGAATATACACTAAAAAATAGGAAAATAAACACTATTTCATTCTTTGTTCGATAGACTATATTTTCGGTATCCAACTTAACATCTTTAGTTGAGTTAAAGCGGATTTAGATTAATTTAATGATATGTTTATTTAATAACATAATCTCAAATATATTTTTTCAATTTAACATAATAGATAGACACATGATGAAAATTAATTTTAATGTTTAACTATTTTAAGCTTTTAAGTTTATCAATAATAACGTAAAGATATGTGAGATTTTTTTTTTCGTTGCGAACGAGCAACTTAGAACGCGTAACACATTTTTTTGACCACACATTAACATAGAATGATTGACTTATTCAACCGATCAAAATCTTATGAATATAATCTGCATTTTTATTTGTTCAGGGGCACTTTTTCCTAACGTGGATAGTTACAAAATTTCAACAATCACGGTAGATATTCACTTTGGATCTGTCAATCCAGGAATGGCTTCCATCTAGAATGAGATGTCCTGATACATTGAATTGTATGAACATGTTCCACTGAAGAAGATTAAAAAAAAGAGTCGAAATGTTCGAAATTTATACTTATTAGTAAGGAAAATATACAATGAATACACTTTCTATTAACCGCATTATACTCTTACATACCTTCACATTATTATTCGAGAGTTACAGAGATATAGTTTATTTCAAGTTTATAATCATCTATAATTAATATCAAAAAATATCTCATGTATTGAACTATTTTCCAACACACTGATTTAAAAACGTACAGTGATTATAAAATAAAATTTTAAAAACTGTATTGAATTAATCAGTTCCGACTAAATGATAAAAACTCCGCAGCTGCATATCTGATATTTAAATATATTCAGTAACAATCTATATTTGACATAATGAATTGTAAACTACGTTCTTCGTTCGGTCTCGTGCACACTAATTATCGGTACGAGTGTGGCGTATATTATTATCTCCAATGGCGGTTGACATTTCTTTGAATACAATACGTTTCTCGAGATTGCAACTCGTTAACTAAAACATGCATGCGATATAATGATTCCTATTAATATCCAATTTAACAATACGCTGCTGTACTCGTAACTTCGCAAATATACACGTAACTTCGCAAATATGTATTTCGATAATATATTTCGATGTTAAAAATATATGATTATTTTAATAATATAAAAATGCCCACATGTGATTGAAGAAGAAGATATGTTTTTGATATAAAATGTTCCACATTTCAATCATACATTCTATTTAAGCGATGCTTGATGACTAACGATAGATAAGAATATTGAGTTTTGGATTTCTACAAAGAGAAGAAGAGGCAAAGTGTAATCCAAGTCTTTTGATCCTTGAGAAGACGGATTTATTTGCAGAGATATGATAGATATTTTTTAATCTGATAAATTAGAACGTTATGTCAATTTCAGCCTGATTTTTATTACACTACCACTCTTTGTCAATTTCAACGCGTTATTTTATTGTTGCAACACATTATTTCATTATCGCGTCATATTGGTGTAATACTGGCGGGTTGCCCGATAACATAGTACTATAGATTTGGCTCAAATGCTGTCAAACTTTACTGCTATAAACTTTCAACATCTGTTTATTTATTTATCACGAATATATATACCAACGTTTAAAATCTGTCAAATCCGTTCATCAGCGATATTTTTGAGGAACAATTTCTTTTGAGATAAGTTCAAGGTTTGATAATTTATTCAACTTGCAAAACAGTTTATCAATAATTAAAATTGCACTTATAATAGCTAGTTTTACAAAAAAGATCTACAAGATCTCTTGCATAGATTGCACAACATAGATTGGACAATTGATTTTCATGATGATTGTATGTATGAGAAGACTGAGATACTTCTAAATGATACCTCAAGTATAATTATGTATAATTATGTTATGTCCGTCTAGACATTATTTCGTCTAAATTCTGCACATGATTAAATCCATAGAAAAAACTAGTTTATTAATTAATTGCTAAAGTATCTAATTTCTCTAGTTACAGATCTGAAAATCATTTTGTTAGAGACCATCAAATAATCAAAATAATTATACAAGATGCTCAAGTTGCTAGAATGTCAACTTTTTACAACGTTATTAACTTAAGCATTCTATATAATTATTTTAATGATTCAACAAAATTATTTTCAGATCTATATCTAAATAATTTTCAGATCTGTAGCTAAATTTTTATTTTTTAATAAAACCATTCTATTCTTGTGAAGCTTGGATTTACTTATTGGTCTCGAGCACGTGTGAGCTATGTAAATTATTATAATCCCATAAAAAAATCTGTAGGAGGCATAAGACAGCTCCAAGGAAGTATATTCCGCATGAAGCACGAACTTGTGAAAAATCGATTCGTATCTACGATTAAATAACAAAGGGGATAATCTTTTCAATGAGGCCAAGTGCCATTCCGTCCCTTGCTTAGCTCTCGACCGTAGTGGATGGATATTGCGATCGATTCCACGAACTTCTGCCTGTAATTGGTGTCTCCACGAAGACAATGAATGTCTACCTTCGTAGCCAGTTGCTATATTTGTTTTTAAATGATAAATGGTTTAAAAATATTTTTTAAAACAACTATGAATTTTTATAAATTTGTATATATAATACTAAAGTTTGAATGCTTTCTTTACGTACCAGTCACATATTTTTTTTAAACTTGTGTTTAAAACGTAAATTTCCAAACGTAAGCGGGGGATAAACAATTGATCCTAAAAAATTTTCTCGATATTGTAATAGTATTGTAAATTTAAAAATTAATTATAAAGATATAAATATTAAATACTAATACTAAAAAAAACATAATAATGCTTAAATATAATACAATATTATTTCCTTTTTTTTTTTGATACAGAATTGATACAGAATCTCTTCAAAAACAATTATAATATATTATACTGAAACAATTATAGTTTTCATATAGTACTTGTTATCGCGAATTACTTAAATGTTACAATTTAAAAATCCATAAAAATTATCACAATTTTCTAGCAAAATTATTGTGAAAAGATCATTTACAAGACGAACAGTTCGCCTCGATTGAAAATCGGAAGGTTAAAAAGAATGAGAAATGTTAGATTTTAAAGATGATCTTACATTGCTACAGGATATTTTCTGTGAAGAATCGCATTAAATTCTTATATTA
>Ga0157364_1001121_pt1 | contig 21791 bp, 18 predicted proteins | sample AttsexASBM2_FD_111476 | JGI IMG/M metagenome (GOLD analysis project Ga0157364, IMG submission 111476) | Fungus gardens microbial communities from leaf cutter ant in Ribeirão Preto, State of São Paulo, Brazil - Atta sexdens ASBM2 | ecosystem: Host-associated > Fungi > Mycelium > Unclassified ...
ATATATATATATATATATATATATATATATAAAATAAAAAAAGCCAATATTAAGATTTTATAATAAAAAAAAAAGCTGTCGTTATTAAGAGTCGTTATTAAGAGTTACAAAATCGAGGGTAGTTTTAAGATCACAAACTGTATCAATGATACGTGATAATACATGGCTCAATGCAAGAGTCGACTCTTAGTCGGCAGATCTTGGATTCGATCCCTCTCATATATTATTTTCGATTCACATTTTATGTAAGATAAAGGCATAAATAGGCGCAGAGTTCGCCGTTCAGTGCGATTGACTCGTGATCTGTGGATCCGGGTTCAATCCTATCTGCGCCCCACATATATAATTTTTCGCGTTCGCCGTTCGGATTCGGCGTTAAACTGTAGGTCTTTTCGGGTGTTGACAAACATTAAGGAATAAGAATGCAACTATTACCAAATACAAAAATATAAGCAAGCCTCTGCTCCCCGAAGAAGCTAAAAAGTTAAAAATTGATGTATGATACTGTGACTCCTCAAATGAGATCAAAAAACTCAGGGAATGTACTAAGAGGCACAAATAATCTTTGTATTTGTAAAAACTGAACTTACTAAAAAGATAAATAGAGAAGCTAGGCGGCAAAAAAGTACTCTAAAATGACTTACTTAGAACTGACTTGTGAACATGAACCGCTTGTAAATTCTCCTCTTTTTCCGCATGTAACTGTTTAATTTCTTGTTTTATCTTCATGGCATTCCTACGACTTTCAGCGGTTTCTTGCATTATATGTTTCAATAGTTCCGACATAAGGCTTTCTTTGAGTGCTAATTCCTTATTAATAGTTTGGATTTCGTTATTTCGTTCTGTTTGTCGTAATGCGTGTTCCTCGTCCTTTTTATCAAAGTAATCCAAATTATCCTCGATGTCGTTCCTCTATACATATATATTCTATATCTTCTTCCGTGTGTATGAAAACAATGTTTGGAGTTGGATATTTTATGATTTATAAGTTCTTCGAATGCTTTCTTCTCGTTATTTTGGATATCTAAGCGCATAAAATAAGATCAAATTAAAGACTCAAAGTTTGTAATTTATAAAAAAATAATTAATGCAATGTTCACATACAGAAAAATTCACCTAACATCTTTTCATATATCACTTTTAATTTATTTCGCTTTTCATCGTCGATTTCGGGACAAGAATCGAAATCTTGTAAAACTTGCTTGAATTCATCAAGTAATAACGATATAGTAAATCTGATTTTTTCCCGAGTTTGTTCAGCCATCTCCGCTCGTTCGTGCATAATTACGATTTCTCCTAAATTCGAATTCAACTTTTCCGTCATATCTCTAAACTTTTGTTGTAATACACTATATCTCTCCTCGAATGCGTCGTGTGCCTTCGGACATGTTATGCCAAATTTCTGATTCGCAAGAGCCAGCCGCAGTTCTTCTGAACTAATGTGATCAACCGATTGATCTCTGCTACTTCTGGATCTTGGTTCACAATTGGCTTATTGTTTATCTTGCGTGCGCGATCCGCATATCTCAATGTACTAAGAGTTTCATTCAAGTTATAATCTGCAAATAGTTTTCATAAGTTGATAGATGTTGAAATATGTTAGAATACAAGTAGGCACAACTACTTAGACAGACGAGGGCATAGAAGAGAATAAGAGTGTCCGAATACCAACCAGCAGGACTGAAGCAGGACAAGCAATCATAAGAGTCATGGAATTACCACCCAAGGAATCTTGCAACAATCTTGTAAATTTATTGTAAGTTTATTATCTCTGTATCCGATATATGTTCCAGAGGCATCAAGTTGTGAAATAACATTCCCCAAAGCCAATAATCCCTTATTTATATTCACTCTTTCTTTAAATCGTTCTCCAGTTGCTCGAGTTTTTTTACTACGTTCGGAACCCGCTAAATCAACCAAATGAAATTTCGGCACTGTCGCTGTATTCCTGTTTGAAAAGTCGAATTATTTCCATTCTCACACGTTTAGTGTCGCAAGCTAGAATAATAGAATAAAAAACAGTAGTAGGAAGCAATATTAGAAAGCAACAATTACTCACGGATCATCTTTCTTTTGCTGATGTATACATAATGTAAATATAGCATGACTACGACTGCTATGTGCATTCATTGAGGTTGCACCCGTTACGCGACCCAGGGAACCTTGGGCCAGACATTTTAACGTTTCTCGAGCATCTTCAACTGGTTTCTCGTTTATACCGACAATTCTTATATTTTTACCGTCCTCTCTAATATCTGCAATGGATTGGTTTTTCTGCTTATCAGACAAAAGATCATACAATTGTTCTTGTTACAATTCCATGAATGAAACTATTACTTTGAAATTCCAATCTTCCTTAGATTTAATTATTTCAAATATATTATATATAGCTCTTGGTATAATACCCTTCTCTCCCACACCTGTATAATTGATACCCATGGAATGGGTTTTGCCACTTCCAATCTGTCCATATGCTAATATTGTAACATTATAGCCTACAAAATTATTTATCTTTAATGTAATACAAACGCAACATTGTATCTAAAAAATATAAAGATTTGAAAAAATATGAAATATTTACCTCAAAAAATATTATCTATGAGTCGTTTAATCGCTATGTTATAAAAATCTTCCTGTCCAATGTGAGGAGGAAACACATAATTGTATGTGAACACTTTGTCAGTATTGCGTATACAGACTTGCGGTTCTCCAAGTGTAACATCTAAACATGTTTGGCAACCTTTTTCAAGTTCATTGTCTACTAATGGACGGATACGTAGAGCAACGCTAACCTGTATTATCACACATCTGCAATAACAATGTTACATTAAATATACATTAAATAAATTGGGAATACAGCATAGAGGATTATATCACACCCATTATACCGTTATTACATATTTAACAATATTTTTTTCATACACAATTCACATTTTAATGAAAAATAAAATTATTTTTGAGTTATCAAGGCAATATATATATACAAACACATCCGTTTATTCAATATATAAGAGTTAAACTTGAAAGTTCAATTTAAGATAAATACATACAATTATTGAAAGTAATATCAGAAGTTAGTAACAAGATTAAGAATATATGCTGTAATTCATAGAACAAGTTGAAAACTTTTAAACATCAACCAATAAGTGGAGTCTTAAAAAAAAACACATTTACACATTTTGTTATGCCAATAATATCAAATATTCGTCTAAACATTCATAACGCCTTGTCTGGCTGTGCAACTTTCAATATTTCTAAGTCTCAAATGGAGGGATTCAGTCAATAGGATGTCTCTTTTGTCAAATAAAAATAACCACATCCATTAATAAGAAAAAAAATTTTACAAGAAAAAAAGAATTTATAAGAAAATTATTTTAATTACATTTATATTCTTTTTAAAACGAGAATCGTTGCACAAATTTTGCTATTATTGGATAGTCAAAGTATCTACTTTTACAAGATTATCAAAAAATCGTACTTACCATTCATACAATCTCTCGACTCACCATCGGAATATAAAAAATCTAAAAAAATTATACACGACTCACGGAGAACCACGAGACATCATATATGCATTTCTTCGTTTAGTAATATCTAATTATATAGTTTATAATTAGTTATATCAGCCTACCTTTCAGCGAAAGTCAATACAATTAAATATTACGTATGTGTAACAAAAGTTTTTCGACTTCAAACTGTTGACAACACGCGGGCTACGTTTCACGCATGATACAACATTTATCCTTGTTTAACATTCAGTGAATAACAAGGATAAATGATGCATCATGCCAGAGAGAAAACCACATGCGCTGATCATGCGCATCATGCTAGATGCGCAGCCACGGTATTGACATTAAGGCGTCTTTATATGGTGACGTCAAACGTCGAGTTAATAATTTTACTGAAATTGAATTTAATGTACGAGATACGCTAATAGTGGAATCTTGTTTACACTGTATAATATAAAATATAATGTAAATATAAAAGACCCCGCACAAAATCATAGGATTTTTTGGCCCTTGGTAAAATTGGCTAAAATTTTAATACATATTATAGTCTTATCTTATTATAATCTGAAAATGTACAAATTGAGATGTGAAGCAATTCTAATTTCCAATAGAATATATAGAAGGCAATAACAAGGATGTACTTTGCAAAAAATGGAAGTTTTAATTTCTTCCATTATGGCAACATTGATACCCACGTAACCCACGTGGTCTCTACATATATATATCGATCGGCGTTCGATCGAAGTTAGTCGAATCAACTCAGTAATAAAATCTAGTTACTGGCTTTCTGTGACAACAATTGGTAAATGACGCGAGCTTCTCTCGTGACTGTATTGATGCTATTTTGCATAGCACGGAGTATCCGTTCCCAGATTTATCAAAACATGTCGAGTCTCGCTGGCGTGCATTCTGTGGCGTACGTTACCGTGCCAGACGACGCAGTTGCAAAAAGATTAGCACGGTAAGAGTAACACTAGAAGATAATAAAAATTATTGTTATGCCTCGATGAGAAGTATTCCTTTAACGCGTTCTCTTTTTTTTTTTCATAAAGAGGTCTAGTCGAAAACAAGCTCGCTGCCTGTGTTAACATCATCCCGCGACTCACGTCCATGTAAGTTTTTCTTGTATTTATTGTTCAATTTATATATTTGGACTAGGATTGTGTTTAAAATAGTGATCTCTTTTTCATGTGTATCTAAATAAATACATGATTTGAAGGACATGTATTTACATTATCTGTGTATCTCAATATATGGTTGCACGTGTATTGAAATATACAGGTACCACGTGTTTAGCGTCCATTATGAGCAGAAACTCAAGCCAGACCTCGAATCATGAGCATTTCAGTAAACATTTTGATAAATGTTTACTGAAAAGTAAACCTTAAAGTAAAGTCTCCAGTCCATTCAAATTTTGATAAAAAAAACTCAATCGATGTGTTTTCTTATGAAAATGAATCTACAAAAAAAAACAAGTGTTGCTTTGTCCCGCGAGATATTTTAAGTTAAAGTTGATGACTACGCAGATTAGGAAATCTGTCACGCAACACTGCTTCAAAATAAATTATCGGAGTTTTAACTCATGTAAACAATGAGATGTGCAGACAGTAAGGCCGGATTCATACCTTGACGGAAAAGCAGAAAGCGGAAAAGCGGAAGCCAATCGGATCAGCTTACAACTAATGTAGAACCGGCTTGAACTCTTAATAAACATGGTTTTTAGCACCCTTGTATTAAATATTATTTGTAATATTATACATTATAATACAGGATGATACAGTATAATATATATATTATCCGTATATTATAAAAAACATTTTCCTATATAATAAATTATAGTTTTTTTTTTTTAAGACAATAGCAATAACAAAATGCATTGTTTAAAATGTACTATAGCTTTAATTTATAGCCATTCTTGCACATTAAAAAAACATCATTTTCAGATAACTCAATAACTAAATTTTTGGACAGCCCACACTGAATTATTCTTCTTCTTTTGTAATTTCTTTCTTCTTTTGTAATTTGGAATGTCAATTTTAAGATATTGAAACATTTTTGTTTTAGAGTTTTACTTTTGTATGAAAAAGTATTTTTCTTCAATTACTACTTTAATAATATTTTTAATTACACTACTGTAATAATATTACAAATTAAATTAAATTGAACAACAAGCAATTTTTAATAATTTGATGTTCAATCTGTATTAGAAAGATGTTAATATGCTGAAAAACTATAAACTGCCTCGGTAGTCTAAAAGCTTAAGACTCGTATGAAATACAAGAAATTTCAACTCCTGGCCAAGGTAATTTTTTTTCGCAGTAAATTTATTTACAGTTTTTCAATATATAAACATCTTTTTAATAAAATGCCAGATCGAGCATCAAATTATTAAATTGCTTATCAATTTATGATACTATAATAATTTGATTGTTTATAAGTCTGGAAATCCAACTTGTCGCGTAGTTCAAATGATTAAATACGATATAAACGCTTGTACATAATGTGTGTGTATACATATAAAAAATTCACATTTCCAGATAGCCAAACGTACAGCACATTGTGCAAACTAATGCATTACATATATTGTTATATATTTGCTGTACATCATTTGTTGACATCAAAATAAGATATATTATAAATACAACAACATGACTGCTTATATACGTAATCAATTATCAAAATTTTTAGAGTAAACTGTGAGCAATAGTGATACATTATGGGTAACATGACAGCAACATGACGGCAACATGTTAGCAATGAATAATTAATCGTTTTACCTTGAGCTCGTTGCTAACAAAATGCTGACAATATAACAACACGAGTTGTTATCAAGGATTCATGCTGATATATTGCCATCAATTAGCAAGAATTCGAATTGAGTTCAATGCGAATATACATAATGCTGTCTCACTTTATCCTGAGTTTGTCGAAATTGGTTACTGTCAGCAAATACACTTTCCATATGCAATGTATTTAGCTATCTGATTGAATTATTTAAGCATTAAAGATCCAGTTTCGATCATTATAGAGGCTTTAAATTCTTACTTTATTACATTTATAGAAACAATTTATGGCTCATCAAAGTCTACATTCTTTGTTGCATTATAGATTGCACTAAAAGCTTCCATCTCGCTTATATATTTTTATTTCAATACTTAATACTAAAATTAGGTATATTAACAATCATACAACTTAATTATTTCTTTCTATATTATGTTATCCAATTTATATAATAATTTATGTTTCACATTGTTTGTATCTTATGCACATGAAAAAGACTTGCATAAACTTTAAAATTTTATTTAAATGTAATCTTGAAATATACAGCACAATCCTAGTTTAGACAGACCGAAAAATTGTTTCCCCAATAGTCTTAGGGAAAACTTCACTCTGTCAAAGACTTTTGATTAAAGAATAATTATATTACCTTCACAGATACGAATGGGAAGGAAAGATACAAGAAGAGTCTGAACTTTTGCTGGTAAGAAAGATTTATCAAATTTTGTATACATTTAGTCAAATATAAAATTATTATTGATCATCTGTCTACGCTATAGATGATAAAAACTAGGACGGAGAAAGTAAATGCTCTAACAAAATATGTCAAGTGAGTTAAATATGACTAATATATCTATTTTAAAAATATGTCAATGTTTATAACTTGATCTTTTTCAGAGAAAATCATCCATATACAATTTGCGAAATAATCTCTTTGCCCGTAAGTTAATTTGCGCATTTTATTCTGCTGGAATAGCTTCGTAATACTTTTATACAGTCGAGGAGGAGAAAAAAATTGAGACAAAACAATAATTTGATAATGAATAATATAATTGGATGAATACATTGGATGAATACAAGGCACATAAACTGTATAATTAAAGATACAACTACTTAAACATTTATATTTTAGATACAAAATGGAAACAGCGATTATCTGAAGTGGATCAGCGAAGTGGTACCATCGCTTGATAAAACCGCTTAAAATAATTAAAATATATATACTCATAACAATGACTATGTTTACACAACATCTTTAATCGGATTTAATAATATCTGTAGTTTATAAAACTGACCAATCATAGCTATTCTTGTGAAGAATGGAATGATTGGCCAGTTTTATAACTGCGGATATTATTAAACCTGATTAAAAATATGTCATATAAAGATAGTCAATAATTCATTGATAAGATTGAGATTGGTAAAAACTTCCGATAACCAACTCCCGATTCATTATAAAACTCCGGTAAGAATAAAAAAGAAACTAATCATAACATGCATGTAATAAGATAATATATAGAATGTGACACTTCTGTTAATTATTATATATATTACACAGACAAGAATTTTAAGATCCAGAAACGACAGTATATAATCCCGAAAATTTTTGATATGAAATGAATGAAAATTTTGATATAAAACTAAATCCGTAGCCCAAATTGCTTCATCATGTCAGGTTTCCAAGATATTTTAAGCTAAAAGTGCTAAAAAGGCCTGTTTTGGGCATCTTTAGATTTAAATTTCTCGTAAATGTGATATGATGGAGAAATATGGGTCGAATTCAGCAAAAAATTACGAAAATCACTTATAATTATATATAGATCAGCACAGTAAAATAAAAAAAAAATAGATATATTGTAGGAGAGTATGTTCACCAGCCTCAAGGCACCTATAAATGATATGGCCAATGTATACGCCAACGTTATACTATTCCCTAAATATTGATTACATACTGTTGTTTCTGAGTAAAAAAAAAGATATTTTTTGGCCTGTGTTATTAGACATTCATCAGTCTGCAGTTTTATGCACATTAATATTGTGTACCTTCATTACTTATTATCATGTACTTATGTTATAAAATTTAATTTTTACATAGTATTTTTCAAGTAAAATACACCAAACCTTCCTACACGATAACCTCTCTTAAGTTAACAATTCTACTTATCAGTAAAATCAACTCAAACTTGTTTGAATATATTTAGTACTTTTTTATATCATTATATATTTATATAAGAATATATTTTGTACTAATTTGTACTGTTAAAAGTAATTTTGTATTAATTCAATCCTATTAATTTCTGATCATAATCTTCTTTTTTTTTATTTTAAAGTGATCCTGCCAACTTGATAATCACTTTTTTCGAAATATGCATAGAGAGGAAGTGCGCCCAGTCGGACCTAAGGTTTTCTCAAAATTGGAAAGAATCGAAAATGAGAATCAGTAATGGCCTTAGTTTACATCGTGCACTTGATACAGGTATTATAATTAATCATTTTGAAGCATGTTATACCAATATATTGGTCTGGGTCTAAGAAATTGACTAATCACAATCTAATGTGAGGAGAAAAATTGGCTATGATTAATCAATTTCTATAGCTTGAGGCTTAAAGTTTAAGTTTTACATCTTAAAATCTTATTGTAGACACTGCTTTAGCCCGTATCTATAATAGATTTTTAAGCCTTAAGTTAAGAAACGGACGAATCAAAATTAATTATTCTCCTCACATTCGATTCTAATCGATCAATTTCTTACGGTATAAGGCTTAAAACACTTATTGTAGATCCGGGCTTAACCTCTTTCAACTTAAGATCTTTTAAAACAAAGTTGTGAACCGAAACTTATATTTCACAAAGACAAGATATTGACGTTCGGTACAGGACAATGTCCCAGGATATTGAACGCACTTCCTCTAATACAAAATTATATAAATTACACTCAAAGAAAAGTACAGCAGAAAAATTAGAAAAATTGATGAAACTTCAAATGCTCGTAACTCAATAAATAATTATGATACAGAGGATTATGATTTCAAAAAACGAAAATTAAGCTTGAAGTCTATATTTTAAGAAACTTCTAATACCGATTGAGTGGCATCAATAATTTTCCAATGGCCGATGATAGAGTGAGGATCTGCAAAATTATCAAGTAGATCTCCTATTTCTGGAGTTGCACCTCTATCATAATTACTTACCGAGTTACGAGCATTTGAAGTTTCTTAAACTTTTCTTCTGTATCGCTTTTTTTTTGATTGAGTGTATTAATCTACAAATTAACACATAAAAAGTACTAAATATTCAAATAAGTTTAGCTGAAATAATCCTATTAATTATTTTGTCCATTCATCCATCCAAATGGCACTACGATCCAAATCGAAACGCTGATGATCGAAGATATTTTAATCATAAAGTGTTTTCGGCTTCTTAAACGCGAAAAATCATGCGCAGATGAAATTGACCTGGATCTATAAATCTCGAGTATCAAGCTACTCGACGCCTTCAACTTAACAGAATTACATAACATCAAAGTCTTACAATACTGACGTAAATGCTTGCTCTTATATAAAACATTGACTAATTTATTATTTATTCGATTTTCATACAAATAAAAAATTTATGTCGTACAGCATTTAAAATCTTGATTCAAAATAAAATTAATAACATTTTATCAATTGCTCTTATAAAAAGATACATTATAGTTTTTGTAAATTACATGTTTTTTGTAATTTATCAATTTTTATTTCTAGGTATTTTATTTCTATTTTTTTTGTGATTTATCATGATCTAGATATATTATAAATAATATAAAAAAATAATAATTTCCACACTGATAGAATTGTCAATTTTGTTCATCATAAAAATAGTATCAAAATTGTTTTGAAAACAATAAGAAATATAAAAAAATATATATTATAATAAATTCGGCTATGAATATATATTTAATTATTAATTTATACAAATTAATAATTAAATATTGTAAGACACAATTTAATATTTGAAATTTATCGCGCACTTAGTACAGCTAATTCTCATAGCCGAATTTATTATAATATATTTTTTTTGTATATATCAGGGAATTAAGATTATCATTTTGTTTAAATAAAAAATATAAGATCGGCTCGCATAAAGGAGGCACATCAGTGTCTCGTGTCATGCTTACCACCGAGACACTACCGTGTCTCCAGATAAATTGAGAATAATTTTAGAGTATAAATATTTAAAGTATATAGACTCCAAATTATTACAAACCAATTCAAGATCTAAATATATATGCACGATATTTAGAATTAAAATAAATGATAATACATCAAATTTGATTTAAAATAAGATGAAAGAAAATTTAACTCTATGATCCGAACAAATAATATAAAATAAGCAAATCAATATCAATAATTTAATAAAGACGATATTATCGTTCACCCTGATAACCAGGATAAATTAATAATAATGCAGATGATAATGTCTCATTGACCTTCATATCATAAGTATTACCTAGAGAGTATCGACATACAGGACAAAAATAAATCTCGGAAGCAAAACTCCGTTTTAAACATTTTAAACAAATGTTATGTTTACAAGGTGTCGTTACAGGATTGTAAAGTATCCCAAGACAGCAAGCACATTTAAATCTGCAAAATATAAAATTTTATTGTATCAAGTATCAGATTGAGTCACTTAAAAAATATTTAATACTTTATATAAAGCATATTACCTCTCTGAGACACAATCCAAGAAAGCAGGTTTCCCATTGATTAACGTTGCTCTACATTCATCCCATAATTTAGCATTTACTTTATCATTTTCTATTAAATTTTTCAATTTATCCTCCAAATCAAAAACTAACTTAGACTTCTTGGATTTCTTAATAGGAATACTGCCTTCTTCATCACTGTCACTGATGGATCGTTTCTTAGCTGAGATTTTTTTCTTCATATTATTTTCTTGATTCAGATATCCATCAGGATATAACATCTTTAGACCAAGAAATTCTATTCTCTTTTTTCCTTCTTTGGTCCACGGTGCAGGAGTAGGATCGTCTCTTCTTAATACATACTTCCATACAAGAAAACCATTACTTGTGTCAGGATAATATTTCACTACTTTATATAAACCATCGTATCTGTGAGAGAATCAAAAATTGTTATAGAAGGATCGTTAAAGAGTGATATATTACAGATCTATAGGAGTAAAAATAATGTATTCGATGTACCTGTTACCTTCCTCCGGTGCATATTTACTAAATTTTCCTAATTTATAATTGCGTACAACTCGAACTGGTTTCCCATGTCTCCAATTATTCCCAGCCGACGCACCAATCTTTTCATTTATGGAAGCATTACAATTCTTAGCTAATGCCAAATTCATTCTTTGTAGTACCTGGTTTTTGCTTTGTGAATTGGTTCTTTTGTTACCTGTTATCCATAAAAAATATAAATACAAATATGCTTGCCTGTGTACGTGCATTGAATATATATAGACACATTTTACGATTGGATTATGATAAGCAACAATTCTTTTTAAAATAATGAGAACAAGGCTACGAGTCAAGGTCTTGATGCTATATTATTAAAAAACAAATAGAAAGTTATTAAAACATATGTTTCGACCTCAATTGGGTTATTTTCAATGTTAAAACAATATAATGCAATTTAAAATTCAAAATTAATTAATCACTGTAATTACTAGAACAAAAAATTATAAAAATATAACAGTATCATCTAAATTCATCGATATGAATGTGAAATAAATTCGAAACAGACGTATCGTTTAGCGCCAGATGATCGTAATCAAGGAGCACTCTTTTATTTATTTTATTCTTTAACAATAAAAATAAAAATAAAACAATAAAAATAAAATAAAATAAAAAATAACTTCTAAATATATTATTAAATTACTTTGTACGGATGTTCTGTAATAGAGCCAACAGGAATAATCAAAAGCGTATAGCACAAAGATTTTGTAATACAAAAATGACAACAATTAAGCCAATTATAAAGTTTAGTCTAAAAAATAATAGAGATCTAATGAAATTAATTTTAAACAAAATGTATTATGAATAACATGTCACAAAATAAAAAGTTGTATTAATTATTAAAAAAATCTAAATTTTAGAGAAACAGTTGTATAATATAAAATATAAAATAAATAATACCTCATGAATTGATTGCAATCTATCGCAAATTTTTTTATTTAAAAAACAAAATATTCGAAAACGGTATATTGAATTGATTAGAAGAATTAACTTGATTAAAAAAATTATTTTTAATTTAGTATAGAATACCTGACAAATCTCTACCACCCGAGCCGCTGTATAAAAACTCATCACCGTTGTCGTAGTCCTCCGCATATCCACCCGACAAAACAATAGAATATGCACAATCATTTTCTCGTCCATGGATGCCACCTACGGGCGGTCTATGCACTCCCGCTTCCGAAACCTAAAGAGATCTCTTTTTCATATTCATTTGAAAGACAGATTTATCAAGATCAAGACATACGTGGAAGAAACTATATAGAATTAATTTTCTTTACCTGTATTCTAAACATCCAAGTAGTACCAACATCCACACCTGGAATTTCTCCACTATAATCAGAAGAAACAAGGCCGCAGACTTTTTGTCTCCCAACACAAGCCATTCCACCACCCCATTTTCGCTCCTTTTCAGAGCAGATAAATTTTTTTTTTGTCTTTTTCAATTTGTCTCCTGCCTATAATAAATAGAATAGTAACGACACTGATAATAAAAAATGTGGCAAATTATCAATAAAAGTATACATGCCTTGACAATTTCGTTTTCATCGATTTTGCATCCAGGACAATACCAATCAGTTTCTTCTGGTAGTTTTAGAAGTGGTGGGTTCAGACATTTCATATGAAACATACAATCGCACTCATCGCAAATCAAAAGTGTATCCTCTTCTTCTTTGCCTGCACAGATTTTACAGCCGCACTTTCGACATTCTTCATCAGGATTGTCCTCGCACTCATCACAATTAGGAACTGTAGGTCTGCGTTTGCCATTACTCATCATTAATCGTTTGTCTTCTGCAGTTCTCTCTGTTAATAATTTGGGTGCTTCTATAGCATATATCTCTTCTTTGACTCTCTTTCGAATGGAAAGAGCAGTATCGCTGTGTTCAAAGAAAAAATTAATACAAATCAAAATTTTTTTTGTGTAATTTTTGTACATTTTAAACTTTATATTTTATTATTTTGCTTTATATGCTGATATAGCAAAACAAAGACATACCTGTTGATATACAATTGTCCAAACAACTCCCGTAATTTTCTTTTCGTTATTATATCAGTTATAGTGAAGTCATACCACAGTCCAATTTTCTCAGCATTATCCAAGTTATAATTAATCATGACTTTTTGACCAATGGATAATTCGTCAAATAATATAGAACGTTGTGCACGCGGTCGTATATATATTTCGGGTATATCGTCAGGGCACAATGTATTATCAAACTCCCATGATATTTTATAGAACATTTGAGCTTCTTTTTTATAAATATTTTCTATAATAGCTTCATACCAGGCACCAGTCTTGTCATACATGCAATCAACTGCATCACCAATTTTGTAATATAAACTCTCAGCTTTTTCTGAATTTATTTCTAGTGCTTCTTTTTCTAATTCTTTTTCTTCGTTCACTTTTTCCTCTTTTGTATTTTCTTTGTCCTCAACATCATTTAGTAATGTCTTTACCATAAGCAATATGGTGTCATTAAATTTAATATTGTAATTAGCAAGATGATACCCACTTTCTAATTGTTTTCCAGAAAAAAATAATCGTTGCAAGTCCTTTTTAACATTCAACTGTTTTTCAACTTCACACTGAATAACGAAAAACATCCATATAAATATATATTGTTAAATAGTATTTATAATCAAATCTTATATTTCAGAGAATATATAAATATTTCGAAAGGCGTTCAAATTGAAATTATAATTTATAACACTTCAACAGAATTATAAAATTAGATACAAAGCAACCTGTATGTCTGATTCTGAATGATTTCAGAGAGTTACAACTATTGTAGTAAAAAAATATGAATAATACATAGTAAATATTATTTAAGGCCATAATCAGGCCTACAGCTACAGATTGCGGGTTCTATTTTCACCAATCTGTCTCAACTAATCTGCACTTGCTGCATCATAAAATAGAACCAGCAATCGTAACCGACAACCTATAGCATGATTATAACCTAATGTTCATTATTCTATTTAATGCTTTATAAAAAATGCTCAAAAATTTCTCCATTAATTTTGACAGACTTTCTAGCATGAAATAATAAATTAGTTGCTTTCAGAAAAAATCGCTCTATTATATTAAAGATTATCTATAATAGACAAGTTATTCTACATTATGAATTATAATAAATAATCCCTTTTTTATTCAGTGAGCACTCAGGAAATGATTTTTTTCTACTGAATGCAGCCATTATTGTTTCAAATTTGTTGAAAAATATTTGATATTTTGCAGATGATATTGGAGGTATCAGTTGTCATAATTTTATTAGGTTCTGACCTCACACCATTGGATTTTTTTCTTTAAGAACAAATGAAAGACCTAGTCTACTGAAATTATCTGTGAAATTCCAAATATTTTTCAACAGTCTAGATACAATAGTTGACATGAACGATATTTATTGTTGTATTTAATGTATATTATATTCTTACAATATAAATAATATGATAAACGATACCTTTAACTCTTCTACAGTGGTACATCTGGTAACTTTCAGCGATATCTTTTTCCCGTCTAAAGTTTTTAATTTAATAGACATATTAACTGAATGAAGTTTTTGTTGTTAGATAAGAGAAATAATCAGAATCGTAGAATGATGATTGGAATGAAGAACGAATTCTGGACGAAGATTAGAGGTTAAGATGAATACAAGACCAGGCTGAAACGAGAGAATACGTATCGAAGACAAAAATGAAAGAGTGAACGATGAAAAATACCAAACCACTTTTGCTTATGCACTTTGCGTATGCTGCTCTATCTATTCGTTGCCGTTATTTCAATCAGTTTGATGTGACGAGCAGTCATTGGATGTCATCAGACTTTGGCGGGAATACAGAAGCGGGAACAGATGTATCGCTATACAACTGATAGTGCGCTGGAGAGGGAGAAGTCGTTGGCAGATGTTGGAAGGAAGAGGGGGGAGAATCCTCCCCTCCCCCAATTCGATCGTAAAGCGGAAAGCATAAGGTTTGTTCGTATCACAAGCTCCAACATGCTCCAACATGTTCCTATCACAGCTCCTCTACTCGTTTTATCAAGCGCATTGGAATGAGTAAGAGCTGATGGTAGGAGCATATTACATGTTCGAGCATGAAAAACAAATCTACAAACTCTTACATAATGCATAACACGTGCATAAGAAAATGTACCAATCAAAGTCCTTCGTTCCTTTCCATAAAATAAAGATCAACTTTGATTGGTTGGTTTTCTTATGTCTTATACATTATGCAAGAGTCTGTGTTCCCCGTTTAAACTTGTTTCAGTGATAAAAAGGATCACTTGGTCAAAATTGACGAATTTCATTGACTTCTGTTAGGGGCTCCGCACAATAAAAGAAACAGGGAACAGAGAATAAGAATTTCTGATCTGTGCATTCCACAATACATGATTTCTGATGGATTGAAATTCTCTGTTCCCTGTTCCTTTTATTGTGTAGAGTCTCTTAGGGTATATTCACACAAACTTACATAGCCGCATATTCATAAAGAAATCACTTTTTACGTGCATCTATAGGAGAAATGCGATTTGATAATTTTTTTATATGAATATACCCTTACACGGCACGCTTAGATCCAGTTCCACCAATCGATTAAGCTTAATTGTCATTAACTGTCAACCGATCATTGGATCAACTAAATAACAGCAAACTCGATTGATCAGTTTCATAGCTACGGATGTTATTAAATACGATTAATGCCCGTCTGAAGTTTTCATTTTGAAATCAATGCTTCATATTGGCTGTCGCAACAAACTTGCGATCAGCTTGCATCTAATGAAAGGGCTTTAGAGACCATCTTAAGTACAGTTTTAAAAAGTCACGAACCAATCAGATGGCCGTATTAACATCTTAAGACATTACTTAAGATGCTCTCGAAATAAGAACAGACTGTGGCTGGTATTCATAGTCGGTATTCATAGTTCTTATTTTAAAATCTCAAATAATGTCGTAAGTCGCTAACGCAACCTTCAGGGGATCGATTGTGGATTTTGAAAGGAAATGAAAAATGAGCAATACTAATACTACTATTGACCAATTAAATTATGAATATTTTAATAAATTCGCTTACTTTTGTAATTTTCACCTCATTTGAAGATACACATTCGACTCCTGATTGATCATGACTTCTTAAGATTGCACTTAGGTCTCAAATATAAAATCTGACTATGGCCGGTATTCATAGTTGAGTCTTATTTCAAGATCGTCTTAAGGAATGTCTTAATGCAGCTAATGCAGCTTTCTGATTGGTTCATGACTTTTTAAGATCATACTTAAGACGGTCTTGAATATAAAATCTGACTATGAATATTGGCCATAGTGACTTTATTCAATGTTGGTAGAATGGAGCCATCTTGTATTAAGTAAAAGAGAGCGGAAGTCGTACAGGAAACGGCAGACGGCGCGGGCGCGAACGGCGGTAACCGGATGTATGTACGTCGGGTGTCGAAACAGCAATCCGACACCTGTCGACATCATCGAAACCGTCACCTAGGTGGGAGGTTCGTGCACCGCTCGCCATATTCGTCCCGTCGTACGGCGGGAATAAATGCGCGCGGGTGCCGCGGATCGCGGTGCCGAAGCCGCGGCGCCGCGTTTGACGCCGCGAGTGCTTGTCGACGGTGACGCCGTCGGCCATGTTTGTTGTGTAGTTTCGGAGGGATGATAAGCGCACGCGACGGACGGCGTCGGAAGATTTTGAATGAGACGCGTGTGTGAGCCTCGGCCGCGTTACGTCCGTTCCGTGCCGGTGTGCGAGCGCGCCGGCCGCCGCCGACTCGTCGCGGAGTATGGTAAGCAATCGCTTTTCATTCTTTCCTCATGTCCGGCCGGCCCACCCGCCGATTTTCGCGCGAATTTTCACCTGTCCCACGATTCCTTCGCTCACTGTGGTTCGTTGTCATCTCCGCGCCCCGTAACCCGTTACCCCTCCTACCGATCTTCATTACCGTCGCCGTGCCGCGCCGTTACGATGCGATGCAACATAACATGTCGTATATTTTGAAAAATCCTTGTGCGAACAGAATAAGCAATCCTCCGTCAGATTCTAGAATTCTTTTAAGAATTCGTCGACCGGCATGTAATGTCTCCCGGCGAAACCGCGATGCGACGCGACGCGACGTACAGGCGGCGGGCCGCATGTAAATCGATATACAGCTCTCCGTACCGCGTATGTGTGTGAATGTGTATATTCGCGCGTCTGCACACGGACGTATCATACGTTCATACGCGGCATACGCATCGGGTACGTCGGCGTGGGCGCCGTAAGAGGCGACTTGAATGTGTGTGTGAGTGTCCTCACGCACACAGATGCGCTTCCGGAACGCCCCTTTTTATGAAACGATCGAACTTCTTTCCCGCGCGATCTTAGCCGGCGCGAAACGTCCCGCGCGCTGATGTCTCGTGAGATCTCGGCTCTTTGAAACCTCCTCACAACCTGTGATTACTCTGTTTTGCTTCTAGCTGCCGAACGCCGCGGCATCCACGACACTTGACAGATCCGAAAACGCTCAGGTCCAAATAAATAACGATTTCTGATATATTCACCCTTAATTATGTCGGAAAATTGCGAGAAAAATTGAAGATTTTAATAAATTTTTAAAAAAGAAATAAAATATTTTCTTTTTAAAAATAAGTATATTAAATTTTTCCAATTTTTAATATATCCCAAAAAGATAATATTTCCCCCAAAAGTATGATTTTTAGAAGTAAAGTAATTTTAATACATGTTTTATATCAAGCAGAACCTTGTTAGATATATGTTTTACTTACGTTTACATTATTTTTCCTGTAAGAATTTTTCAAGTTTGGTATTGTACCATTTCAGGACACTTAACAACCTTGTTGAAATGTGGCTGAGAAGTGAACGGATTAGCAGGAGATTGCGTGGCCGTTTAAGTTTAAGCGGTGTAACGGCATCAAAGGCAACCGGTCAACGAGTGCAAGTTGCAAGAAAAGTACAACATATTAATAACAGTAGTCGAGTAATAACGTCAAATAAATGCAGCCGATTGAGTCAGTGGCGGCGTAGATCATCCAGTTTTTTAAAAGAAGTAAGTTAAATGTCTACTAAAGATAAAAGGTTTAAAAGAAATTCTTGTTTGTGTCATATACACTATGATATCGTGTGCTTTTGTACTCTCAACAGACTATTTTTATATTTTTTTTATTCTATTAAAAAAATTGTTACTTTCGTAGGCTTGTAAAGAAAATGTTTTACACTTTGCCAAATCCACGCCTATTAGACGGGAAAGAGGACCTCGCAGAAGAAAATGCATAAAACGTTCGATGGTTACATCGACCCCTTTGCGTCCTCCACCAATTGACACAGTTATTGTAAGTTATTCTATGATGAAGATAGCTGTATCACTTATGTCCAATTTCTTCCTCTTTAGATAACTTTATCCAGGAGATATTTTGCACATTACAATGGAGATATCTCCTGGATAAAATTATCCGCAACTTATCTGAGTGAAGAAATTGAGCATAAATTATAATGTAATACGTGTGTTTTCTAGTCTGCTAAAAACGCGTCGCCATCTAAAGTTTCGGAGGAGTCCAAGGAAAATTGGAATGGCGGATCTACTCTGCCTCTTTTCTCGTCAGTAACGAATACAGACTCGCGAGGTTTGATGATACCGCCGGTACATGACTTGAAATCTTCCATACCAAGTGTATCTTCGCTGACGTGTCTAATGCCTCCGGTATCTCTAGGATCGCAGTCAGATCTCGCATGCTTGCTTGATGATGAGGGAAGCAAGAATAACGGTACTCGTATACTTACATATGCTTGTGTAATCAAATTAATCCTAATTTATATTTTTATGTTTTATCTTTCCTTTCCTTTTTTTTTCTTATAGATGCTACACTATCATCATCGATACACTACTCCTCCTTATACGCGCATGCCGAAACTTCTGCAGAATATTACAGTTTGATGCACTCAACGTCAATATATAACGTCCGTACCGCGTACAACTCATCCGACAAATACTTCCCGAACGGAGGAAAGTACTCGCTAATCGATAACAATGAAAACCGCAGTGATCTCCCAAAAGATCAATATGCTATTGAAACAGACCCAACAAAATATGAAACAACTGCTGGATATCCCAGTACAAAATACAGTATACCAGCAAGTATGTACAATATAAATCCTCATCATCCATCTGATACGAATGGCAATCTTAGTGACAAATATGATTCCGAGGACGTCGGCAGTCGTTATCACGAGGTTGAATACATGGAGGTGGGTAGCGAGGAGATAGTAGAATCTTGCGATGTAGAGAACATGGTTACTCAAGTTCAGGAAGATTGGGAGCCATTCGATCCTTATGTCTTCATCAAACACTTGCCGCCCCTTACGCCGGCGATGAGAGCGAGATGTCCGGCTCTACCACTCAAAACACGGAGTAGTCCGGAATTCAGTCTGGTCCTGGATTTGGTATGCTCGTTCAACACACTCGGAACAAGTACACATATACACGCAGATAAAAATCTTAACACATACATTTATTAGATATTATCTAAATATTTAAACACAAGTTCAAATCATGTTGTCGTCTTATTTTTATTTTCTACAAGATAAAATTCATAACATTTCCGTATATATCTATATATATATTTATGATATAAAAGCAATGATTAACAGCTACATTTATCTATGATTCTTTTGCAGGATGAAACATTGGTTCACTGCAGTCTACAAGAACTATCTGACGCGGCATTTCGCTTCCCAGTAGTCTTTCAAGACGTAACGTACACGGTATTCGTTAGAACGCGACCGTATTTCCGCGAATTCCTCGAACATGTCTCGTCGCTCTACGAGGTGATTTTATTCACGGCGAGCAAGCGAGTGTATGCCAACAAACTGATGAATCTACTGGATCCAACGCGAAAGCTGATCAAGTATCGTCTGTTCAGGGAACACTGTGTATGCGTTAATGGAAATTACATAAAGGACTTGTCTATCTTAGGCAGGGATCTATCTAAAACCGTCATTATTGATAACAGCCCACAAGCATTTGGATATCAGGTAACTTAATATAATATGGCTTGTCATTTATATGTACGTTATTTATACATACATCTGATATGATCTCTTTCACTAATATAGAATATATATATTTAACCATGAAAACCATGTGTTTTATGTTACAGCTAGAAAATGGTATACCTATAGAAAGTTGGTTTGCCGATCGTTCAGATAACGAATTAATGAAATTATTACCATTTTTAGAAAATCTGGTAAACTGGGTAAGCTTTTATCACATATATTCTCTGATATATTTACTATTAAAAAACAATTATTTAGTAATTTTTTAAATTATTTTTATATTGCAGGGAGGTGACGTAAGGCCACGCATTAGAGAACAGTTCCGACTATTCAGCTTTCTACCACCGGATTAATTTAAATAGCGTACACACAAAATTTAAGGTTGTTGAGATATCTCGCAACCAACAAAAAAAAAGAAAAAATACAAAATATCTTAAAAGATACTGAATAGATAAATAATAGTTATTCCGCGATACGTAGCATAAGCCGCTATAATATAATACTTTACAATGTTTCACAAATGAATATATGCCTGTTGGTATATAGAGATGAAATTAAATACTTTTAGATTTTTGGAATTACCGTTCTGATTCATTGTTCACAAAAAAAAAGAATTTGTGAACAAAGATGTTGTATATGTGCGATTTTGTTAGTACATTCGTTTAGATTTGAAGTCTAAAGTTAAAAAAAAATGTCAAGAAAATATCAGTGAGCATAATAGTCTTGTGATTACTGTATAGTTTCTATTAATACTTCCAAATGAATACCAAGTCTCTCCATAACGTGATTGTACGATCTCTGTGTATATAATGAGACTCGTATCTTTTACGTACAAAATATTATTTCACAATTTATTATTACAATATAATATTTAAGAGCAATATATTTGTGATTAATAATTCATTAATTTTTTCTGTATCGTCAGTATGTGGAATTTATGATCTCTGTTTATCTTGCTATTTGAGATTTAAAAAATATTTTTTTAATTTTATTTTAAATCTTTTATTTTTACACATTTTTTCTTTCCCTCCTGATTATATATTTTATATTTTAATTATGATGAATTTCTTATATTTTTAAAGCAATTTTTTAATCTGTACATCTAGATTGCAATTCTTGAAGTTCTTGAAAAAAATTTATATATATATATATATATATATATATATATATATATATATATATATATATATATATATAT
>Ga0157364_1001123_pt1 | contig 21782 bp, 11 predicted proteins | sample AttsexASBM2_FD_111476 | JGI IMG/M metagenome (GOLD analysis project Ga0157364, IMG submission 111476) | Fungus gardens microbial communities from leaf cutter ant in Ribeirão Preto, State of São Paulo, Brazil - Atta sexdens ASBM2 | ecosystem: Host-associated > Fungi > Mycelium > Unclassified ...
CCAACGACGTCAAAAAGAAAGTAATAGGAAATTTATAATCGGTTCGATCGCGGACCAATTATTGCTGATTATCCGACGATAATAGTATCTTTGTATTGCTGAGCATTATATTGTCGCATTACTTCCGGCTATCCTTATCTTTCTTTTATCTTTCATTGACAAGCAGAATGTTGTATCTACTCAGATGAAACCTGATAATATATACAATCGGATATCAGATTATAAAAGTTTATATTTTATTTACATAATAATGTCTTAATATATTTCAACATTGATACATTCTTTGCTTGAACACAGAATCGATTTTCCAAAAATTATTCAAAGACTCTGTTATGAAAATTAAGGTTTACAGATTTTAAGACGTTGTACAGACAGGTGAATGTTATTGTACCATGTAATTTACATCGCGCTTAAGAAACTCTGTTAGGAAGTTATTTACTTAGCCTACTCAATTTTGTTAGAGAAAATGACTATTAAATCTGTCATGTGCTTTTGTTTAAAATATGTGTTTTAAAGTTCCGTTTTACAGAAAAAAGATTTCACTAAGCGAGAAAAATGAAACGAAGGGACAACACGTCTCGCGCGGAACCATTAAACCGCATTAGATGCACTTATTGCTCTCTACATAAATGTTGCTGCTCTTAAATTGTTTCCCGATAATGCAGCGCGAGGAGGAAAAACATTTGCCGCCGGTGGCGTTGCGCTACGATTTATCATCGTGTCGAGTACGTTGGCGTCAGCTTACCGGTTAACCAAATAGGCGAATTCGTGTTGCGTTCTTAATGTATAAAAATGTATATGCGCCCTAAGAGAAAGGATTTTGTTAATTTAACAAGTCATCAGTACCTTTAACAAATGATTTGTAAATCTATGACACAACAAATTGACCTATTGTGATTGCTAGTCTGCTATACCAATGAATTATTAATAATAGAAGCAAAAACTGTATAGAACCTAAACTATTTTTTGAATAGAACTTTATTTGTTAATGATATTGATTATTTTCATTATTCGGTATGTTGACGAATAATAAGAAATGATTGATCAATAATTGATCGTTTTCTTATCAAATCATCACATTTGTTGTCTCTTGATTTGTTTACAACAAAGTTATTTTTTTCAGTGCGCCGTCTAGCGCAATGCTGTAAGTTTCAAAATATTTATTGAAATATTTATTGAAATATCTATTTAAAAATTTAGTCATGGCAAATTCGAATGGGAGCACTAGTGCGCACTGATGCATATTAAAGCCGTTGTACACTGATTTAATTTGAATATAAATGAAATGCGAATATTTCAAATTATGACATACATATTTTACCTAATAAACTGTATTGAGTATTTAATGATTTAATCGATTTCTATGTATATTTATAAACATATCTTTACATTATTTTCTGTACGTCGACTTTCCAATCGAATTCACTATTAGATACACAATCTGTCAAATTCATAACATCAAATTATACCCAACTTGAGTTATTTTTAATCATTTCTATGTCGTTATTTCCTTAATATAATTAATTTAATTAAAACAATAGAATATAAAATAATAAAGTTAAACAATTTAATTCGAGAAAAAACTGTATTAAAATTCTAATAGTAAATTTCACGCTCAAAAATTTATTGTTTATTAAATACGTCCGTTTATATGTACGTTTATTTTGGAACTAATCACAAAAATGGATTAATTTACATTTTGACACATATACAAGTTAAAAATAACAAGATGTTATTTAATTTAAGGATTGGATTATAACTGCTATTTTGATATTTAATAGTGGAGATGAGAAGTTTTAGCTGGATACAGATCTGAAAATAATTTTGTTGGATCATTAAAATATTTATGTAGAAAATTCAAGCATGGTGAAGCAAGCACAGTGCTGCAAAAAATTTTAATATTCTAACAACTTGATCATCCAACATAATTACTTTGATAGTCCAATAAAATTATTTTCAGATCTGTATCTAGCTAAAATTTTTAAATACTTGAGTGCAAAATTGTTTTTTGTGAGGATTTTAAATTTGAAAAAAGTGAGAGGTTCTTTTAATTTCCAAAAATACGCAGAATGACATAGTTTGAACGAATCAATAAAGATTAATTAAATATTAAAACGGAAGACAGAGTCTAAAAATCGCCAGATTGCAAAGAACCCGGTTAACTGGAAAGATGCGAAGATCCTCGATAAGCGGATAAACTATTCCGATTATTTGAGGACAAGAATCCGGAACGGCGAGAATCCACAGTTCCAAAATGATTCGTCGCACGGCAAATATTTCGCTGTCACGGATACGAACTGGGATACGAGAGCATGGATTTTCATTCCACTTGGACCAATCGAAGAAGAATCCGGTTGTCCTTTCGGGCGCGGCTAATCTCCTCGCGCGGAATCCCACGTCGCGCCGGAGAGGAACATCCATGTCGTTCTGGTCGTCCCACTGGACACACACGTGCACCACGTCCATACGTGACGTCTGTCCCGGCGGGCTCTGTACGTAGAGATCCGAGAGAAGCAATCAGTTCCATTTACCGGCAACGTTTACATGGATCGTTTGCGAAGGCTCCTCTCGCTCCGTGAACCCGAGGCTTTCGGCGCGCCAGGCATTTCACGTATGTGGCTGAATGCCCGCGCGCGAATATATCCAGCGCAAACGTTACGTTACTGGATACATTGGGTGGATATCCTTGTTGCGGATTTCGGCTCCCGAAGCTCGTTTTGTCGTCGCTGGTATACCGCATTCCGCGCGTCTTCGATACACGCGCTGCGTCCCTACTGGCGGACGTTGGGCCCGCGCCACTTAATCGAAAAGCCGCATACTAAATGAACCACTTTACCGCGAGCGCACGTTCTTGCGCTGCCGAGGCTCCTAGTCGAAATATCGCCCGAAGCCAAGCGCACCGACAGAGGTAAATTATCGGCATGGAAAATATAGGATTAGGCAGACCGTGACGTGCTCCACCGTCGCCGCTTAATAATCGAGTCTGGTTCCACCTAATAATTAATTCAGAGCAGCGATGGCAATGCGCTAATTGCAATTTCCGCCGAGGAGTAATTCCCATTGCGAATTAATCAAGAGAATACTCGTTAATATTAAAATTCTGCATACGATACCGCGATATCTGATCATCGGAAACGAAGAGGAAGTCGCGTGATTTAATCCAATGTACAACTGTATTATTTATGGTGATAAAAGTGTACTCAGTGTCGTCGTACAGGCGGATATCATCCCTCTGCGCTCTTCCGTTTCGTCTGCAATTCGCACATGCATTCCGCATAGTGTACGCAGGAGAAGCCCCAGCACAATCTAGCAAAGGCTGGCTTTGAATTCGTGTCGTACACATTTCCAGGCAAATGTCTCCGCGCGAGCCCCGTATTATTTCCCGAGCGCGACATTGTCGGAAGAATCCGGGAACAAGTTGGTTGGATTCGAGACTTCGATGTGGGCTCCGCAGGCACGCGAATCCTTTGAATACTCGAGTACGTCGTCTTTCGTACATCGTCAAGATAGTGAAGGATGACGAATGAATTATTTGGAGCGTGTGTAACGCGAGCCCCATGTATATAGGAGAGGCAGTTTTCAGAAATTCTTCGCGAGCTCTTTCGAGAAACGTTTCACCCCGCTTCGCGTCGTTTTGTAAGAATGTCAGTGAAATTTCCCGATATATCAGGTCAGCACAGCTTTGATCTGAATTGTAATCGTAAATATTTCATTACTATCTTTCACGTAGCGTTGTACTTTTCTTTTACCTCTATCATGCTATAAATTTAACGTAAAACGATTTCGGAGGGCTGAGAGAAAGAGAACTGAGAGACGTTCCAAAGTGGAATTCCAGCCAAACGTTCGCATCATATTTCATCGTTCGTAAAATGATAATTTTCCGAGTCGCAGGAACATATAAAGGAAATAGAAAATCGACGTCGCGACGTGATGCAGCGATAGAAACGCGACGTACCCTTCGACAAGTCGATGGCGTGCATTCGATACCTTACGGGCGCATCACGTAAGAATGAGACGTCGTAACGGGTGGAGGGTGAGCACGAAACTGATTTATATTTGCAGCGAACGAACGGAATCAAAGAGTATCCTCGCAACCCGTTTCCTTTTGCTCCTTCGCTCACCCACTGAAGAACCTGGTCTGTGTATGTGCATGCTGTGTGTGGACGAACGACTTGCCATCTGTCACTCTCGCGAACGCGCCATTGGCTTTCCCGCAAGAAACGGAAAGAACGATTTTTCAAAGGTGCATCATTATCGTTTATCATTTGATGATTTTCTCCCCTTTCTCCGCACAACTTCAAAGATTTGTCTGCCGTTCTCTCGAGCATCACGAGAGTACGTGATTTCCTCGTCGATCTGCCGTATTAAAACTCGAATCGACGTGTCAGTTTCATTAAAGAACCTCTTACTTTAGCTAAGAGACAAATAGTAAGTAAATAAAAAAATACAGAAAGAAAGAATAATTTTGCTAAAGTATCTAAAAATTTAGTTAGACACAACGTTGGGAAATTTGTAAAATTGTTAACTATTTAAATAACATATTCACAGTGTGTTAAATTAACACTTGAATACGTTGAAAAATTTAACTCGAAAGTTTAACAAGGATTTGAGTGGATCGTTTCCAACACAATTAAGGAATGTTTTATACAGTGAGATCTGAAAATAATTTTGTTTGGCTTGTCAAAATGTAAGACACTTAAATTAATTATTAGAACGTTAAAATCTTTTGCGTTTTAATTCCATAATTAATTTGATCCAACAAAATTATTTTCAGAACTAAATTTTTAAATTACATTATATCCTATTCTTTGTGATTTCAATTATTTAAATCTTCGAAATAAGACGATCAATCACTAATAAACTGGATGTATTTTAGAATTTTTTAATTTCTCTCATCTTGTATCTTTTTGAGAATCAATAAGTTTATTTTGAAATCTCTTATTCTTATCTTTTTCACTTTCTTTTTGTATGGAATTACGTGTGACAGACGGTCGAAAAGGAAACGATAGGGACAATGCACTATTGAAAAATGACCTCTCCCTCTTCCTTTTGCAGAAAAAGACCTAATAACGTGTTCGCAACAGCGACAAACGGCATGCCATTTCGTTATACATAAAGCATTGGGAACGAATCGAGAAAAGACGAGTTAGCTGGTTGACGGGTGTTTCTATGACGAAGGCATTATGCAAGCGTTTCTTTTCACTGGGATATATGTAACGTGTGGCACGTAATATGACATACCGAATCGATATTCGATCTTAGAAATATGACATCTCGGTTGCCTCGTGTAACTACGTATAAAAACGATAAATATCGACATTTCGTATGAAATTTTTATATTCCTCCTTGATATTTTTATATTCCTCTCGAAATGATATCTTTTGAGCATTCATCAAAATTAATCGCATACTCAATAATCTTTTTTGCGGTACGTGTGGCCAATTCAAAGCGTATTTTTGAAGAAATTCTCGCTCACTTTGCAGCCGCTTTAGAAAATGTTTATTGTTCCCGTTCGGTTTCCCTCATCCCGTTCACTGTAACATCTCCAACGAAAAGGCTAAAGTGGCGACGTAATCCGCAAGGGCTGGCCTCTTGTGGCCGTAATGAACGGACCGAGGGACTTTCCCCATTGAATTCGCCTCTTAACGACTCCCATAAGTACCAAGGTTGAACTGGGATACGATTCCCTGCGGGAAGACGACTTTGGACTTTCTTGCCGGAAGTAGCATCGGAGTTATCCTGTCTTCTACTTCAACGCTTAAATCTAAAGAAATCATAAAAAAAAATTACCGAAGGGAAAAGAAACAATGTAAATGTGCATCGCTACAATCAGCAATATGAACTAATTTGTGTTTTCAGATTTACTTTTATTTAATGTAATTGAACGGTTTCTTGCATGCTTATAATACGTTTATCGGTCATGCCTTACAATATTTCCGCATTTTAATCGCAAACACACGCCCTTCCGGTGGGCGTGGCTGCTGTGTCGAAGGGAAAATAACGCTGTTTTTCGATGCTCTCCTGACGAACGGCCCGTAGAAAAGCGGTCCATTCGACTTTTCATCACGTACAGACCGCCTGCCACGCGACAAAAGCGGAAAGAAATTACGGTTTGATGAATGCCCCTCGGGCGGCCAAGCCGTGCCGCACCATTCTCTCTCTCTCCCTTTCTCTCTCTCTCTCTCTCTCTCTCTCTTCGAGACATCGATATCCCCAGGGCCCGCCATTCAAACGAAACGCGAACAATACCGGGCGCAACAAAAATTACACGCTCATCTCGGTTTCGCATGATACGCCCCAGGCTGGTCGCGACGGCGATTTCCCGTCGAAATCCCTCACTCCGTAACGCCGTGTTGGGGGTACCGCTAACGTTGAGGGTTCCATTATGCGAACGGCCTACCAGACGTCACAAGGGTTACCGAAGAGTGACACCATGACTAAAGTCGTTATCGTGTGAAGTACATCTGCCAGCGAAACCTGTCGGTGAAGCCTACTCGGTACGTTCGATCCTTCTATTCGTGAATCCTCAACATTGACATGGCGTGCTCCGAGCATTTGCATTTTTCGCCAATACAATTCTCAAACATTTGAAATCTTTAAATCACCGAATTTTGAGAGTTCACAAGTGATCCATCACATACTGGATTTGTATCTCTTTCTTGAATTTTTCTATAGTCTAAGATTTTTAAAACTGCGGCTATATTCTAATATTTTGAAAGTCTTAAAAGCCTCATAAAAAATAAATATATAAACTAATATAAAATTTTTAATGATATAAATAAATAACAATCATATTTAATTACGCACTATCTCTTTGAATTATAATGGAAGACTCTCACTAAATCTTGCACAATATATGGAAATTTTATTGTGATGTACATAACATATACGTGATGTGGTAATAAGTTCTATGAATATTCTCAGAAAATAAACACCATTTAATTAATATACAAATAACCTTTATTCTCTTTTAAAATAATTTCCCTAAAGACAATACACAGTCGTAAGTAGAACACAAAAGTTATAATAATATCATAAATGCATATAATCACCTAATAAGTTTATTTTTAATTTCACTTTTTGTATCAAATGACGTTCTGATATCGTTATGATTTAATTATTAACTTTGTGGTTTGCCTTTTGATTTAAAATATGTATGGCAATTCTTAAGTTTACATTGCATTACCGTTTTGAATCAATTTCCCTACTTCTCTGATCTTAGTTCAGTAGATTCTTTTTGCTCCCTAAATTAAAGGGATTTGAGTTACAAACATCGAATATTTAGTATTGCTGTTTGTAACAACAAGATTTAAGGCAATATCCAAAGATGACTTTTCACAGAGTTTCCAAGTTGCATGAATGTTATTAGAAGTGTATTGTCTCTAGACGGGATTACCTTTAAGAACAATAAAGGTCATATGTATATTAATTAAGTGATGTTTATTTTCTCAGAACATTCACTGAACCATATAAAACTTGCAAATTGAGCAGATAACATGTTAAATCTTCTATACATTTTGACATTTTTTTAAGATTCTTAAATTGGAAATTCTTTAAATGCCTGTATTTATTGGATCTGAAATTCCTTAGATGCTAACGTCCATATATCGAATTAATCTCCTTAGACTAACGTATCCCTGTGAACGAGGAGTTCGCGTGGCTGAGTCTCGTATAGTCAAGCTGTTATCGTCCGCGCCTACTTCAATTAGGTTCTCACATTGCTATCGTCGGCGCATCGACGTTGTCTTTTCTCTGGATAACTCCTAGGCCGTCAGGTGTAATCCGACGTTCTCTGTGCATTAAACCGATCCCTTATCACGGAGTATGCAATGGGTAATCGTTGTATGTCCAAGCATCGTCGCGTTAATCCCCTTACTTTAAAATTACGCGAGCTGCGTGTTCATCGAGATACCTCGACTTGGAAAGTAACGACCTGGGAAGCGCGTCCGCCTCGTCGGTTCGAGCCGATTAGTGCGATCGAAAGTGCATTCGGCGATATCGAAATTCCATCGCAGTGCACAATTCGACGTGGAATAATGTGTACTAATTTTACAGTGGGAAATCGTGCCGTTTGCAAAGGGTTAATAAATAGAAAACGCGCGCGCTCGAGCGAACGGAAAAAAGGCGGTGGTCGTAAATCGTTCCAGGAGGAAGATCGAACCGTAAAATTCCGCGGGGGAGGAATGGGTTTTTATCGATTCAATATCTCTCTTTTCTACGATTGGCCGAGCCGCTGCCGAGCCTGGCCGACAGAATCGGCATTTTTGAAAAACAAATGTGTTTTTTGTGTATATCACTGTATTTTCGATTTTCTTTTATTTTGAAGCCTTATAGTAATGTAAATTCTATAATAAATAGTATATGTAAATTCTTATAGAATTCCCGAATGTTCTAATTCCGGTTTCAAAGAGTCTGTCTTTATATCTTTTAAGAGTCCTTGAATTTAGTTCAAATTCTTCATTACTGTACATTTGTTTTTTTTCTTGGATTTCTTCTTCAAATTTTCTTTATATCGCTTCAAAACTCTTTCGAATTTAAGATTCATGGAAAGGACGATTTTGAAATTTCTAGAGGAATGCCATAAAAACTGATAATCAGGGAAATCAAAGAATTGTGAAAGGAAATCAAAAACAATAAGAGAAATTAGGGAAAAGGCAGAGAATTTTGCAAAATTTTGTTCTTGGTTTTAAAGAAGTTTTACATCACATCTATGCAATTTTGGAATATTATCAACTTAACAATTAAAAATGTAAGCAATCAATAACATTAGTAATAATTGACATTATTATCATAAATTGATTTCTCAATAAAATATTTAGTTTTCAAATCACGAAAATACAAAAAAGAATTTAATATTATTGGAAGTCAGGAAAAATCATGAAATTTTATTTGAAAAGCAGAGAAGAATTATGAAATTTTAGAATGAGGAATTTGTGACAATCTTATTCTAAAAATTTAAATAAATACGGATTTGAAAATAATTTTATTGGACTATCAAAATAATTATATAGGTTACGCTTAAATTAATTGCTAGAAAGTTAGAATTTTTACAGCTCATTATATATGCTTACGATTTTTACATTATTAATTATTTTTATTAATTCTTTTTATAATGGTCCAATAAGATTGTTTCCAGATTTGCATTTAAATAAAGTTTTAAATGTAAACTTCAACAAAATCATTCTTTCGATGCAGATTCCAGAAGTTGAGGTATTTTTTTTGCTCTGTCGATGTTCAATTTAGAATATTTCGTCAGGCTGACAGATTCTTACGAACACTCGGATAAATTGTAGATGTGCGTTATCTACCACTGCTATGGCAGCGGACCGCTAGGAATTTCCCCGTATGGGCACAAAAGTCATCCTCTATCGAGCATTCACCATCGCTATCAGAACTCTATAATATACGCGCGGCGCGTTAAGGAAATTTAAGGTCGAGCTCGTGACAAGAGCGAACGCGACCGCCACGTCTGGATATGAGAGTTCGAATTTATCACGTGAAATATCGACAAGGCATCGGGTCGAATTCTGTGGTTTCGTCGAGACTTCGCTGTTATTACCGCTTCCGCAAATATATAACGTATGGACATCCTAGAATACGCGCCTCGGAGAGATTTAAGCTGCTTCGTCCTGCACCGCTGCATTCGCGTAAACGATGAGGAAAAATAAGAAAGATTGACTAGTTTCCTTTGCTCCTTTTTCTCTCGCCGCAACCGCCGTAAAAATCGTGAAATCTTTCTCAATACTTTTACCAGGACTTTACTTTCTCGTCCGGATTTTACGGAGTGCGGCCAAGATTAAGAGCTAATAACGAGCCATTGTTATTTCCGAGCGGAGAAATAAACAGACGGTTTGCTGGTCCGCACGCAAAGTATCCTCGTAAAGTCATTAAGACGGTTTTGCGCGCGTGTCCTGCGTAAATCGGATCGCTGTTTCGCGAGGCGACGACGCTGGCTTAAATCGGCGTGAGAAATAGTGGAAGCGCGTACAGAAATCGCGACGAACGTGCACCACGGAAAGCTGGCTAAGGGAGCAAAGCAGAAAAAATTGCGGTGCAGAAACCGACTACACGACGTGAACCCAAAAGACAATCGATGCTCGTGCAATTCTACATAGTCTGACGAAAAAAAACTGGAAGCTTCGGGATAGCTGTCCCGGATATCGTAAACATAGAGTATGCTCGAATCCTCCGATATATCTGGAATTCTTAAACGTTATAATATTTTAGGAATACAAGAAGAAAGGATATCTTCTTTCTATTTCTCTCCTAGTTTTGACGACCTTTTCTAATTAAAAATTTTTTTTTATTAATTTAATAACAAACTGTCGGATATAAAATAAAAAATTAAATTCTCTGCGAAAATATTCTTCAAGGAAAAATCATCTTTTTCCATTCCAGATCGCTATTCGAGTTATTCAACGCATGAGAAAGATATGTGTGTCTCCTGGATTTTCTCTAATAATTTTTAAAACATGCATTATACACGCAGAGAGAAAGTTCGATTTAAAGAAATTTTCTTTGCTATAAAGGTTAAAGAAAAAATTTCTATGATTTGTGAAAAAATTTTTTGACTTAAACATTATTTAAAATTATTTTTTAAAATCAAATAAAATTTATTTGATTTAAAGAAATTATATTCAAATAATATAAAAAGTGACTCAAAATAATTTTTATTTGATTAAAAAAAATAATGTTTAAATCAAAGAAATTTTTTCACAAATTAAAGGAATTTTTTCTTTAATCGTATAGTAAAGAAAATTTCTTTAAATCGAAGCAACTTTTTCTCTAGGTGTACATAGACTTCATAAAACTGTAATATCGTTGCCAAAAGAAATAAACAATCTGAAATACGATATTTTTGAGCTTTGCTTCGTGATTCTAAGTCGAGAGTTCAACAGATTCCCCTTGTTCTCGTTAAGCCGCGAAGCAACATGTAGGTATCGCAAAATGCCCTGAGATGAGGGACGAAGTAGAATGGGGTTGATTGCGAGCGAATGGGGTTGATTGTGTTTGAAAATAAGTATTCCACTGTATGATCGAACTGTGAATCTCAATTGCCGAGATTACGAACGCGAGCTAATCACCCGATGAATCAGATCTTACTTAATTGAAAGGATCGAGCACGCTCGTGAGACCCCCGAGAGACGCAAAACGGTAACGAAGCGAATGGGCGCGACTGTCGACGAACTAATGAAGCGTATATTGCCATCCGAGACTCACGATTCCCATTGTACAGAGAGCCAGGGACACGAGTAGGAAGAAGTTGGCATCGCGGCAGAAAGATAGAGAGAAACAGATGAAGAGGGTCGACGTAAAATCTGATGAAAGAGACCATCTCTTCCTCTTCCTCTTCCTCTGTGCACTCCTATCACGTCTATTCAACCAGGTCCACTCTTGTTCCTTACAGGCCGGCACAGAGAGACACGCGACTCTGTCTCCCAGGGAAAAGCCGTCTTTTTGGCATAGGGACGACGCCCCCTTCATGCTCGGATAATTGTTAACTCAAAGGGAGCACAAAAGCCCGCGTTTTACCTCGCTTTCCCCGGAATGGATCTGCTTGGTCGACTAGATGCGCCTGCATGATCCCCGGTATCGTCACGGGAACGAGTGTTTCGCGGAATAAAGGATTTCTCGGCCTTTTCTTGCCTCCTCGGGCGATTATTAATCATGCAAAACTCGAGCAAGGGGCTTTAGCAAATTAGCCCCGTGGATAAACGTCGCAATTGTCTTTTCCACTCAGTATGATTACGAGAAATATGGAGGAATATTGTTCTCAGATGTCAATAATAATAATCAAGTACGTTCATGGAATAATGAACAATATTTTCCGTAAAATTAAATTAGAAGAAAACGCTCGGAAAATCATAAACGTGTGCATTTCTATGAAATTTTCACCTTTGATTTAAAAAGAGTGATATATATATATCATCCTCTATTTCTAAAATATTGAGTTAAAAGAGATGCTGATAAACAGACATCGAATTTTTTACGCAGAAAAAAATGTTTGATTGAATTAATTGGAATTCTGGTGGAAAATGAACGATTCAGAATTTTTATTAAATCTACTAGATTTCTAGATTATCTACTAAATGTTGATTATTTCACAACAATTCTAATAGATTTAACCAGAAATCTTGTAAATTAATAATTAGAATTCTCTGGTGACAGAATATGGAAATACACACAAAATATGCAATCCTTTTTCAAGATATATTTCTATTTCGATTTTATTCCTCAATCTGTTTTCTAAAAAAAATATGCAATAAGAATACAATGTTTTCTGATAAAATTGAAGAGAGATGTTGATATGCTCAATTTTTTCTAACGGAACATTATACACTAAAATCAGGGAATACGCAATTTAGTTATCCATAAAGAGAATTATATATTCGGTTATTAATTAATAATTATTCCGAATCTTGCAAAGATTCTGAAATTAAATATTTGTTTTGTCCGCGAATTAACAGTAAATTAACAGCACGATGAAATCTCCTATTCAAAGCAGTAGCTTACAATCAGTAGCTTTATCCCCAATGCTATTTCCGCGGAGAAATCATCGTTCAAATCGCTAATTGATCGCGCGCTGTCGAAATCCTCTGACCTCTTTAGCGATCTCTCGATCAGCGATGAATCAGTAACGCGACTTGTTCCCGGTGTGGAGGCGGCGGATGATTCAGTCCGAGCGTGGTTTAGCTGCTTATCACGCGGCTAACACGATTGGACGAATTAAACTCACCCGTGATGACCGGCATAGCACAGTGCATAAGGTCGCCGATGCACAAACGCCAGCCTGGTACGTGCCTTCATTAACCCGGGACATACGCAACGCCAAAGGGCATTACCCGGGACGTGACGCGATAGCCCATCGATATATATCCCGCCGGCCGTCGAGTTTTCGAGAGGCCGACCATGATTTATCGATCGTCCTCGCTGCCGTAACTGGAGAGCATCTGCCCGAGAGAGAGAGAGAGAGAGAGAGAGAGAGGGAGGGAGATATTTATGGAATCTGAAACGCCAGGCGTGTCTGATCGCAAGTAAAGACGATTCTTATCTCTGGAGTTCTGTATCTTAGTTTAAGCGCGTGAGCCATCCGTCGCGTCAAAAGTGAATCGTTGAGCGAGATCCGCGGAATTTTTTTCTCTACTTTTCCAGGTAACGCCCAAAAGTGTAAAGAAAAAAAATAACGGCGATAGTCTCCTCTCCGGGAAGGGAAAACCGGGCGTACTTAATCCCCGGAATTACTTGCGGATCTTTAATTAATTCTCCAACACCCTTCTCTCCCGTATTTCACCAGCGTGTTAAGTGTATGCATATATATGCGAGATGAGAGGAAAGAAAATCTCCGCAGGATTAAATTTTACACACTCGAGCCGTATCGTTGGTGGGAGAAAATCAAACGAGTTTGGGATGCATGTTAAAGTCGAAATAACGAAGCAACCACGCATATACTTAGTTTTGCAAAAAAAAAAAATCAACAGCGCGATTAATGCGTGCGTATTCAGGATTATCATAACTGGAAATCGAGGAAATAAGGAAAATGTCAGAGAAATTGGAAACGATCAGGAAAGTCAGGGAATTTTGCCAAATTTGTTGAAAAATAAAACTTCTTGGCTTTAAGGAAGTATATTTAATATGTGTACATCACCTACCGGTTTTGGAATACTACCAACTTAACTTAATAATTTAATTTACATTGTTATGTTAAATTGCTCTCTCAACAAAATATTTGAGTTTTCAAATTAGGACGAAAATTCAAAAAAATTCAAAATATTATTAAAAATATCAGAAAAAAATCAGGAAATTTTGTCTGGAAAGTTAGGAAGTGTTAGAGAAAAGTTATGGAAGTTTCGGCAACCCTGGTTGCATTTCGAATTTGTATATGATAATGTTGAATATTCTTGATCCGGTTTAATTAACCCAGCGTGGCACCGTCGCCGATAGGCGCGTCATACCATGCTTATTACGCTGACATATATCGAACCGATCGACATTTACTCCCATCAGACACGTGTTAAACGTCATTAGCCCCGACAAGCGAGGACATTAATTACGCGGAGATCGGCTAAAGTAGGTACAGGTACCTACCTGTCTGCCTCAGCACGCCGGCCAGCAATTCTCCCTCATTCCACCCTCTTCTACTACATAAAGACCTTCCATGTCTGAGGCGCATCGTGTGCATTTACAACCCGGCTCGTTACTTCCTTTTAGTACGTTGCCCCGTCCCTTCAGCGTGCACACTAATTGAAATATCGATTATAAAGTTACGAGACGTAGAACGAGCGTGGCTTGGTTAACGGAAAGAACGAAGGCGGACGAGAATTCGCATTATCGTTGAGTCTCATCAGAATTCTATGTGAAATAAAATGATGTGTGTGATAATGTTGAGTATCAAATAATGTAATAATATCGAAAATAATTATTATAAATAATAATAGCTTCATTTCATATGCAACTTATAAATTGGGATTTAACGGCGAATGATGAAGATTACATAAAAGAAGTAGAAATAATATTGAAAATTAAAAAAAAGGGGTTTATAATAAGGTGCTAGCAAATGCGATAGCAATACAGCTGTTACAAATGTAATAGACATTTAAAGGAGGATAAATTGTAATGATAAGAGAAATGAGACAGGATATATTGAGAAGCATCTGAGCAAAAAGAAAAAGATCCTACATCAGAAGATAAGGAATTGTAGTATTTGGCTGCATTGTAGAAGAATAAGGGTCACAAAATTTTATAGAGAGTGGTAAAAAAGAAATGAAAGAAATCTTGAAAATGGGTAAAGAAGCACAGTGAAAATCTGAGTCAAGGTGCAAATGTTATGGAGACAGGAAGGAATAGTGGAACAACATTAAAGACAAGATAAATGAAGGATGAAACGTTGTTAGCGTTATTTAACCAGTCAGATTATTTGAACAAAGGGGTGATGAAATCATAATGATTGATTAAAGAGGCCGTGAGACATATTTCAAGATAAATGATAATAAAATGCTACTGATATGAAGTACGCTAATATAACGTTTAAAGGGTATCGCATAAAACGCATTATAAATTATCAGAATTATGTAAACTGAGTGCTTAAGTGAAATGACGGAAAGATAAATCGATTTTGAATAACTTTCAACTTTTGTCTATATTTAGGCAAATTCAGCAAGTCGAACTATCAGGTTTTTTCATTCGTTCAAATATTCTTACGAATTTTCTAGTGATTACGAATACGTCGAGATATTTCCTCTTGCCGTAAATTTCTGCAGACACGAGTAGCGGCAACAATGAACAAGAACCGTGCGAGCGCATATCCATCGATGCATCCATCAATCCATCCATCGTGCCGGATCTCCAAGGTCGTCGAGCACCCTAGACTATCGATCACTCCCCTGCTCAGGCTTTCCGGTAATAGCTAATAAATTTTCTCCTTCTATGCACGCCGATCTCGGAGTCCCTTCTGAGATCCAGACAAACGACGTAGACGTCGTTGCAGCACTGACGCAGCCGTTTCCACAAGAAAATGATAATTGCGATGTAAATGAAGGTGAAATGCCATCGAACAAAAAGAAGGATCTCCGGATTACAACGGGTTCTGAATTCCTAAGTCGCTAGATCTTTGAGACTCGCGAATTCGCAAAGTCCAAAAGCTCCGAATCCTTGGCTCTTTGAATTATGGACGCTTGAGTTATTCAGTTTTTGGATTATCGTTGAAGATTCGAGATAAAACAGAGCGTCCATTTCTAATACGTATTTAAAATTAAGTCCCATCATATCGCGACAGATGATGCATACTGCATTGGATACGGTGAAACGGAGGAGCCAATGAAATATGAATGAATTCAAAACTGCAAACGAATGACTCACCGATGCAGTCTAAAGGAAACGGCTGGCTTCCTCGCGATAGGCAGGAGCCGCAATTTTTAATCCCGATGAATCATATCCGTAACGAATGCTGAAACGAATCGCGCCGCATTCCGATTAATTCACATCCCACGTGACGGTTGGTGACAGCCGACGAATAGTGACTGCGTCTCGTCGGAAGTTGCTTTTTTTTTGCATGGAATGTATCGGTCGATGAATCATTCTGTCCGTCTTGTCTATCGAAGCGATTCAGAACACGTTCCTCCTATATGGATAAATTAAAAAGAAGTCGCTTCTCTCTGTCTCTTTTTTTCTCACTATTCTCATGAATTTCGTTTTTCCATCTTTTTTCCATTTCCAGATTCCGTTTAAAGCGCGTTCCAATAATAATCAATGATTTAATGCCATTTATTTGACGCAAGTGTTTGTGATATTTGCAATATTGCTGACGTATTTCTTACAAATCAAAGCCAACAATTTCATACGTGAAATTTAAAAAATTAATACTCGTACTCGTTCCACTTTTGCGTCGAACAAAAATCAACTGCGTCTGGACGAATAAAACTAGCCGGAAAAATCGAGGCGCTATTATTCTTTTCTTTGTTTCGAACAATGAGCTCGGTCCGAGGGGGTGACTGCATCCGGCGTGGAACAGCTAGATTCCGTTCTTGTGCGGAAATTATCGAACGACTCTGTCTAAGAACGAGGGAATAAAAAAGATCACGGAGTGAAAAAGAGCACCTTCGTCTTTGATTCGTTGAGTCTGGCAAAGAAGGAGGGATTTCTTACGAATGTGGCTTTGACAAGTGGACGTTGATGGAAGGATAGGCTATAACTTTTCTGAACTAACGGTGACGCGAAATAACGATGAAATAAATAAAGTGCAGGAGAATATATATATATATATATATATATATATATATATATATCGATAATTATTTTATTGAAGTTACATTCTCTTAATAAAGCAATTCTAGCGTTATCTATCGAATATCGTTACGAGTTAACACAAGAAATACTCGCGTAAAAGCGACTGTAATTTTATCGCAATATCATTTAATTAAATATATTAAATCGATTGATAAGAAGAATACCGATTAATGACGAATATAGCATATCGTCTACGTAAAATACGTATTATAAGAGACAATGAGTTCTTTGCTACGTTATAACTGGAATGATATATTATTTATTTGTGGCTAAAAATATCGGGAGGCTGATCGTTATTTGTTATCGAGTAACACAGAGCCGTAAATGAATCGACGTCGGAAAATAGGAAAATCTGTGAAATTGGAACACCCTTCAGCGAAAGCAAATGGAAAATGTAAAGTTCATGAAGCTGGCTAAATGCCCGGGAGCACCGTTGCATATATACTCAGGAATTGCTTAAACAGAAATTCACCCTCTCCCTTCCCTCCCTCGTTTTACGCTACGCTACGCATGCCCTCACGCGTGATTACGCATTAGCGTGCATATGCGTGTGACGATAATAACGCATCCGAGCGGGACGCATTTTGCTTTTACCGCATCGTCCACTAAATTCCGTTACACACCCTATGAAAACTTCCACCCCTCTTCCAGTCAACGACTCTGTTTCAACCCCTTCGCACTTTCGTCCCGTACGTATCTTCCTTTTTTGCAAGAATCGATTCACTCCTATGAAAGTTTAATCTAAATCCACTAATGTTTGCAGAATTCCGTAAACATAAATTTTCATCTTGATAATTTACCGTCCTGCAGTTTATTTTACTTTATTTTCGATAGATAATTTAAAATTTTCACGATGAATCACAAAAATTTTACGGCAAAATAGAGAAAGAACGCTCGATTAAATTTTCCTGTGAAATCAATTAATCTTATAATTATATAATCTACGTAGTAGATATATAATTTCTTGGTAGAGAAAGGAAAATTCTTATTTTTTGAATTTCGCGAAAATTAGATTGAACGAGACTGCATTAATGTTACGTCTGAAATATCTTTTAAATAGAAAGTACGAAAAGTAAGAACAAACGCGCTGAAACTACAGGCGCGCGCGCGCGCGCGCACGCGAATAAATATCGCGGCGTCTTTAAGTAAGGAGAGAAAAATCTCTGAAAAGGTGAAGGCAGCTTTCACCTTGACGACCGCTTTTTCGCCCCCATCCCTCGATCTTCGAGAGGCGAGGCCTCTCGATCTTCGTGCTCCTTTCGTCAGGAGGTTGCAGGTTCGCCGCGAAAAAGAGCTTTCCCACACAACTTGGCTGACTAACTGCGACTGGGCGGATTCGACGTGTTTTTACTCTATCCTGCGAAGCACCTGTGTTCGCGAAGTTAAACGCTATCGAAGTATTTCTTCCGACGAAAGATTTCAAAAGCGTATTTAAATTTAAAGTCAAAGCGAAAGAAAACTCGCTCGTCTAAAATCGTAAGAACTGTGCGGTATCTAATTCATAAATTTCGTATTAAAGTTCATAAACTTTCAGTATTAAAAATCTTCAATTCATAAATCCCTTCTGTATTTATTCCTTTGAGGACTGAAACTTGGTAACAAAATAATTTATGAAAGATCCAGTTTTCTAAAAAGTTTTTAAGGTCGTTGAATTCAATTCTGGTCTCAGGATTCTAAAATACAAATTTCAAAAAAAACAATCTGATTGTTGTGAAACTCGATTTTGGGAGATTTTTAGTATTTCCAAGTTTTGAATGTAGTCTGAAAATCAAATTTCAAAAGGATCGTGATCTCCATGTAGGATCTAATGTCACAGGATTCATAATCAGAGTTTGGAAGTCAGTTTGGAAATCAATAGTAACTGTTTACGTATCACTGATAAGCTTCAAATAAAGCGAAATTGGAAACTAGATGTTACTTCGCAATCAAAACTTCCTAAAATTGAGTGAATTTTACAATAATCAAGTTATTCTTTAAAAGTCTATTCGCTATATTGAATCTACCATTTTCAATTTTTTATTTTTTTATCTCAGATTCAAATAAAATGACATTATAAATTCCATAGGCCAAGTTTCATAAAAAAACAGCGAGCAATTTAAAAATAAAAGGGAGTGACCTCAAACATAGATTCACCGGTTCACAAAAGGTTAAAAATGTATAAAATGCATCGCATTTTCAGATATATGCATTATTGAGCGAGCGTTATGCATAAAAGCTCAACGATTGACACGCTTCTCCCGATTGAAAATATGGCTGCCGAAACCGGATGCGGCAGTGATTTCATCTCATGACTGTCGAGCCCCTATCTTGATCTTGGCAAAAAAAAAGAGGCGGTCCTGCGGCATATACACCCTACGAGGGTACAAAAGGGACGCGTCGTCACCCCTCGAGACTGCAGCCAATCGAACGTGAGCGTAACATTTCGATTCCACGTTGCGGTTTACCTCGTGCACAAAGGTTCGCCGTTTAAGTACGCAGGGATGAAATTTAATCCACAACACCCCTTTCCTGCTCAGCTTTGTTTGGTGGTCACAATAGACGCAACATCCGGGTTGATGCAAAGAGCAGCGATTTTGCAAATCTGTGTGTATATATTTTTTTTTAATCTAAGTTTCTTAGTGGATCAAACAGAATAAATAAATAGGATAAGATATTACTTACAATTTATGTAGTAAGTACAAAAAATATTCATACAAGAGAAAAACTATTTATTGTTCTGCCGATAACGAGATTTATCTTCTCATTTTAATTATTTTTTAGATAAAATAATTTTGAGAAATGTACAATCTATTTTAGTTTTTGTTAATATATTGTTATTTAATATTATTAATTAATATCAATAATTATTATTTAATATTTTCTTTCTAAAAATAAGATTTTTTTAGATATTTGTTAGATTTTTTTAAATATTTGTTTAGATTTTTTTTTAAAAAACCTTATTTTTAGAAAGTAAATATTAATTCTTTTTTTGTGGTATATGGTAATGTTCTGTTCTAATATTAACAAAAGAGCTTTGTGAAAATAACTATGTTTATGAGAAGCTAAATTTCTCGATTGTACAAATATATTTTTTACGCGTTCAAATAGTATAACTTTTTATTTTCACTTATTATTAAATGAAATATAATATATTTTAATTTTTACAGTAAACAAAATGTAAGGTCGATGGCTAAATAAACGAACAAAGTTTATTTGACCATTAACTTTACATTTTATTTACTGTTCTGCAGATAACGAGATTTTATCTTCTATTTTTTAATTATTACATTTTTTTAGGTAAATAATTTTGAGAAATGTACAATTTCTTTTATTCTTTGTTAATATATTATTAATTAATACGACGTGAGCTAGGTTGGGTATATAACACCCGATCGATTTTGATTTAACGTTTAAAATTGTTACTAACTTGATTAAAATTTTAATAAATATAATTTTCTTATAATTCTGAATATTTTGTTTGTAGTTTTTATTTACTGGGAGATCCGTTGTCTTATGAAAAACTTTTAGATAATATTATTTAAAATTAGTATAAAAAAATCAAACAAGTTCGGATATGTCACACCCTAGCAGTCGAAATAACAATTTACCACCTAGCTCCCGCCGGGTTAATATCAATAATTCTTATTAATATTTATTTTCTAAAAATAAAAAAGTTTTTAAAAAAGATATTTGTCCTATACTTTTTGTATTTACTGTACATTTAAAGTGAAAATATTTAGATTGAAATAATCTCAAATTTAAATAATCGAGATGTTAAGAATCTAAGTTTTTTTAAGCATCTGTTATCGATCATTGATCTTATTATCGCGATGTGTAATTCTGGGACACATTGCTTCTCATGTCGAAAAAAATGAACGCATGAGGACTGAACAGGCCTTAATCCAAATGTCACCCCTTAACTTTTCCCCAAGTGTTTTGCCAAATAGTAGTCTAGTAACTACTGGTATTAGTTGGCGAAAACATGAGTGACGATAGATGAACGGGGAACTAGTTTCTCTGTCATTAAAGAAGAACCCCTCGTGTCCCTTAACCCTTAATCTCTCCCGTGTAAGAATACAGTGCGCTGTGTTTGGGCAACACCCCGTCAACCGTCGTTACTTAATGAATTCAGCGCATACATTGAAATCCATCAGCTCCATCCATCAGCGGGTCACTGGAGCGACAAGTTTTCGTGCCAACCCTCCTCATCGCTTTGTTAATATCACGATTTATGTAGATACTTGATCATGCAGATCTCTATCTATCTCTTTTATGGAGATTCTCTCGAAACAATATTTTTGAAGATAACAGCGTTTATAAAGTACAAATATCTATTTTGCAGTTCTATTAATCCGTTTTATTTCTCGGAGAGAGAAATTATTTAATAATATTAAAAATTATCGATATACATACAATATTATAATTTAATATGTTAAATTATATGTATAATATTAATATTGCAGAAACTAATACGAAAATACTAAAGTATCTTTCTATAAAATCTTTTTAATATTGGAAATTAATATATATAATATTTATTAATATTTATTAATGTCACATTTAATATTACATATTACTGTGTATTATCTGACATTTCAATCATTTTACGTGCAATATCGAAATATCGCGGATACAGCGACGCCTAGTTTTTTCGTTCCTTGTTACTCAGAAAGGAACGCACTCGTCATCCCTTATCCGTACCGTACCTACCCCTCGTATGTGCCAGCGTACACACGAGGTCATATTAGCGCTCGGTGTTTGGTCGACATCCCGACCGCGGTTGTTTTGTATACGGACGTCGCCACCCCGCAAATCTCGTTACCCCTGTTTACTCTTCTGTCATGCAAATGAGTGTAACAATCGCGTTTCTTCGGTGGCGTCCGTCCCTCCCGCCGGCTTGAAGGGTGGATAAAAGAGAAGAGAAAAATCGAACGGCCGGCACCTCGGTGACGGGATTTCGGTGATGCGGAAATCCGTGAAAGAATAAAATGAGAAATAAAATAAATAAATAAAATAAGCAA
>Ga0157364_1001124_pt1 | contig 21771 bp, 12 predicted proteins | sample AttsexASBM2_FD_111476 | JGI IMG/M metagenome (GOLD analysis project Ga0157364, IMG submission 111476) | Fungus gardens microbial communities from leaf cutter ant in Ribeirão Preto, State of São Paulo, Brazil - Atta sexdens ASBM2 | ecosystem: Host-associated > Fungi > Mycelium > Unclassified ...
GTGATGCGAACGGAAAAAGAAAAAATTACAGGAAAACGCAGGAAGCGCAATTTAAAGAAAGTTATATTCGCTTGTTATATTTTGAGGATTTGTATCATGTTCTTACTTTTTATCTTAAGTTAAATTTTTCTTATAATTGATGTATTTAAATAAATATTATTTAAAGTATATTTTAATATATTTACAACAAGTGTTTGTTAAAATTTAAAGCGCGGGGAAATAAAGTAAAATTGTATTATTGATGCACATTTATGTATAACTTGAACTAAGGTAATTAAGAATGTAAACGAACGTTTTACGCGATAGCGATGCGTTTCTTTTTTTTGTGACATTCAATTTAAAACTAGCGAGTAGTTAGATCATATTCGAAAAATCATTAGATAAAAATTGTTCTTATGTTAGATATCATGATAAGATATATTTTTAATAACTCTCGACAAAGTAAAAACTTTTTTATAAAAAAACAATTATATTACTTGTTATTTAAATATTGGGTTTTTTAAAGTAAAAAAATTTTATAGTTAATGTTTAAAATGTAGATTGACACATTTTTTTTTATCTTATTTAAATTACATTTTTCTCTAAGTTCTATATTTTATGTTATGTAAGATGTAAAAAATGCAACAAAAATAAATGTATTATAATTTTCTTAGCTTGATAATTTTCTATCTTCTACAAAGTGAAATATTCAAACTTATTGAATGCATTTAATATTAGATACGATTTTTTTTTGCAGATAAATTAAGTGTTCAAGATGACGAATCAGAGTTTGCTGAAAATTGCACATGAAGAACGGGAGAGCAAGTTCGGATATGTCTATGCAGTATCCGGACCTGGTTAGTTCTTCTCACATGAATTTCACTTTACTTTATTCTGCACATTTTATTTGACATTTTCTTGTTGCAGTGGTTACCGCTGAAAAAATGGCTGGATCGGCTATGTACGAGCTGGTACGAGTCGGTTATTATGAGTTGGTAGGAGAGATTATCAGATTGGAAGGTGATATGGCTACAATACAGGTAAGAAGTGTTAACTGTGTACATTTGTTTCGTCACAGAAATAGTTTGACTAATCCCATAACATTTAGGTATACGAAGAGACAAGCGGTGTGACAGTTGGTGATCCCGTGCTTCGCACTGGAAAGCCATTATCCGTTGAATTGGGCCCTGGCATCCTTGGTAGCATTTTCGACGGTATTCAGCGTCCGTTGAAAGACATCAATGAGCTCACAAGCTCGATTTATATCCCGAAAGGTATCAATGTACCGGCGCTTTCGCGTACCGCTACTTGGGAATTTAATCCGCATAACGTGAAGAATGGCAGCCATATCACAGGCGGTGACTTATATGGCGTCGTGCACGAAAATACTTTAGTAAAACACTGGATGATTCTGCCTCCTAAATGTAAAGGCACAGTCACGTATGTTGCGCCCGTTGGCAACTACACTGTCGATGTAAGATTTCGTTTATTACATAATTTCATTTTGTAATTTATATCATAAATATATGTAATATCCTTATAGGATATCGTATTAGAGACCGAATTCGATGGCGAGAGGCAAAAATACACCATGCTTCAGGTATGAAACATCTCTATGGCGAAATATAGAGAATTTTGTATGTTGTAAATTTACGTTTGTATGCATACAGGTATGGCCAGTCCGTCAACCTCGCCCGGTTACTGAAAAATTGCCAGCTAATCATCCTCTACTCACTGGTCAACGAGTCTTAGACTCTCTCTTCCCGTAAGAACATTCTTCGGATAGTACATTGTAAAACGTATCCAAAAATATTTGGAACATATGTTCAACATGCATGTTACAGTTGTGTTCAAGGCGGAACCACGGCTATTCCTGGTGCTTTTGGTTGCGGTAAAACTGTTATCTCACAGGCCTTATCCAAGTACTCTAACTCCGATGTAATCATTTATGTCGGTTGCGGAGAACGTGGTAATGAGATGTCCGAAGTATTGCGAGATTTCCCTGAATTGACGGTAGAGATCGAGGGTGTTACCGAATCCATCATGAAACGTACCGCTCTGGTCGCTAATACATCTAACATGCCAGTAGCTGCGCGTGAAGCGTCCATTTACACTGGTATGTGTAATGCATTATCAAGAAAAATGCATCAATTTATTATAATATAAGTAATACAAATAGAATTATATATTATTCAAACTATGTTAATCAATAATTTTTTGTTTGTGGCGCAGGTATTACACTATCCGAATATTTCCGTGATATGGGTTATAATGTATCGATGATGGCAGATTCGACATCTCGTTGGGCCGAGGCTCTTCGAGAAATTTCGGGTCGTTTAGCTGAAATGCCTGCCGATTCCGGTTATCCTGCTTATCTTGGTGCTCGTTTAGCCAGCTTTTACGAACGCGCCGGAAGGTATATTATTGTATTGTAATATACAAAATAGTCGAATGGTTAATGTAATCAAGTATCTCCCTCGAAATTATAATATCACAGAGAACGTATAATATTAATTATATGTACAATCTTGAAAGAAAATTTATATTAAAACAAATAGTATTTTGTTTATTAATCAATGCGACTAATATTAGACCTTAATTTTTATGCAGAGTGAAATGTTTGGGAAATCCAGACCGTGAAGGATCTGTTAGTATCGTCGGTGCCGTATCACCACCAGGTGGTGACTTTTCTGATCCTGTAACCAGCGCGACGCTCGGTATTGTGCAGGTATAAAGGACGTTTGCATAAAAAGTAAAAAGATGTTGATAAAATAATATTTTAAATAAATTATTTAATTTATAGGTATTCTGGGGTTTGGATAAGAAACTTGCGCAACGCAAACACTTCCCGTCTATTAATTGGTTGATATCGTACAGTAAATATTTGCGAGCACTGGACGATTTCTACGACAAAAATTTCCCAGAGTTCGTCCCATTGAGAACGAAAGTGAAGGAGATTTTGCAAGAGGAAGAAGATTTGTCGGAAATTGTGCAATTGGTAGGCAAGGCTTCGCTTGCTGAAACAGATAAAATAACACTTGAAGTAGCGAAATTGTTGAAAGATGATTTTCTGCAACAAAACAGGTATGACATATTGTTTTGAAATAGTTTTATGAATGTATTATTCATAAATGTTATGAATATAGTTAAATATTACTTGAAAAAATTTTTCATTCTTTTCTGAATCTTTTTTTAAATTTTTTCTAGCTATTCACCGTACGATCGTTTCTGTCCATTTTACAAAACTGTGGGAATGTTGCGAAATATGATCGCATTTTATGATATGGCAAGACATGCAGTAGAATCAACAGCTCAGTCAGATAACAAAATCACATGGAATGTCATTAGGGATAGTATGGGCAATATTCTTTATCAATTGAGTTCTATGAAGTTCAAGGTAGGTAACTCTAAGCATGTGCAAAGATTTGACTAATCCCTTCTTTTTAATTTTAATTTTAATGTACTCTCTTTCTTTTTATTAAAAAAAAAATTTTGAAACTTTTAGGATCCTGTTAAGGATGGCGAGGCGAAAATCAGGGCAGACTTTGATCAGCTGCATGAAGATATTCAACAGGCGTTCAGGAATTTAGAAGACTAAATTCCTAACTTGCCACTTGTTAAAAGCAATTTTAAGATATTGATTGTTCTTGTAACTTGGCTCTAACATTTAAAAATGTCCAACTAATAAATTGCAGACAACCTGCTAAAAATACGATTACATGCAGCATTATCGATTATGTCATATATTATTTATCGAATATACGTCAACTTTGAAAGGGTTTGAATTAATTGTAAATAGAGAAGCTATGATGAAATCTATTACCATATAAAGCAGCGAAATATTCGAGAGAATGTCGTGTCACGTACATGACAATTGTGACAATAAAGTGGGACATTCTTAAATGCATTTGAAGCATACATTTGAAGATACGCTCCGCTTCCTGAGGGTTAAATCGCTTGACTTAAGAGCAGAGCTAATTGTAATTAATCTGATATTATCAAAAAGTAATTTTATCCTTCGTGTAGAAATATACTTTCGTTTTTTGTTTTGTTAAAGACGCATATAATCGGGAAAATTAATAATTCCTATATGTTTTCTGTAAATGTATAATATAAACGAAAGTATAAAACAGCTGCCCGTTTCGACGCGCGCAAATTAGAATAATGATATGAAAATATACTCTTGATTATATATACCAGCTATGTGGATAACACGACTGTTCTTATCTTGCAAAAAGATTGTGAAGTATTAAATATTGTAACATATAATGTACTATTTAAGCGCGAAAAACGATAATCGCAACTGTTATGCATAATTAAGCATACTATACCTTAATGTTACAAACATGATTTAAAAGTTTAGAACAGAATACACACACACACACACACACACACACACACACACACACACACACACACACACGCATATATGTTAGATAAATGATCAAGGTGCAGGGTCTTCGATATCGTGAAGATAAATATGAAAGGAAAAAGAACTTGTGAGTGTTCCATTGACTTCGATATCATTTCCATTGTATGATATGTAAAAAAATACAATAAAATTATGCACAAGAGGATCATGATTTGCTGGATATATGGATATGCCAAATAAGTTTTCGTAGACCACTTTTAATAAATCTGGTTTTAATCATCATTGTATAACAATAACCTCGCGGTATGTACATTAACGGTATATTACATTTCGATATCTAACGTTTGATGAATTAAAATTTTGAAGTCTTTCCATAGAATATCATCTTGTATTGACAAAAATATGTTATTGCCACATGTACGTTGCTCTATATTTTGTATATGTACACATACATGTGTAAATGTACATATATGTCCATATGTATAATTAATCACAATTACAATTTAAATCCTAAACTCATCCTATCAGATATTCTATTCTATAATTATGAAAACAGTATTAAAAATAAAAAATAGTTAACGACCTCTGTGTTTTGTTTGTCATCTGTAGACTCTTTATGTGAATCAACGCAAATTTCTTTTTTAAAAATAATTTTGACTGCACCGTCAGTTAAACTTTTCCAAAAAAAAGAATAGAATGTCATGTCAATGTTTGATACTCACAGCCATGATGTTTCAACATATGCCAGTACATTGACATATCACGTCTATGTATATACTTAGGTCGGTATTCATAATCGATTCTTATATTTAACTGCTTGAGCAAAATTGATAAAAAAAAATAGTTTTTTAAACATAACATTGTTTTTTTTTAAATATATTTTTCATGTTTGAAACACATTTTAAATAATAATTTAAAAACATGTTTAAAATATGTTTTTTTACCAATCCTGAAAATGCCATAGACAACCAGAAAGCCGCATCTTATCAACATATTACTTAAAACAAAAGGATTATAAATACCGATCTTAGAAAAGTTAATTGTAACAATCATAACTACACAATATTATAAATATTTTTTTTTCTATTTCATCCGATTTATTAAATAATACGTATAGAAATATATTTTCAAAAAATTAAAAAAATTTTCAATATATATATATGTATATATGTAATATAATCAATATAAAATCATGTATACATATATATATATATATGCATATACATATTTTACTTACACATCATTAACATGAATAGTTGATCCTTTGACAAAAAAATTTTTTTTTATAAGTTTTTATGTATACATTTAATTTTGTTCGTGCAGTTTGTAATCCCACAGTAGTTATAGAATAAAATTATTCTTCTAGACTTTCTTATAATTTCTGATTGTATCATAATTATAAATTTTTACTTATTTTTCAATTGTCACTTAAAAAATAGGTTTAATAATAAAAAAAAACTTTTCGCTACGATGAAAGAAACTTTTGTAAAATATAAAATGTTTTACTTACTAAGCAAAAGGTATTTGAAATTAATTTAAATTAATCCACATGAATATTTTCAGAATATTGATATCGTTTAGTATAAATGTGTAGTTATGACTATATTACTAAAAATATCAAATTTGATTTTGAAAAAAATCAAGATATTTTAAAACTTGGTAAGACTGGTGCAATCATCAGAGAACAAAACAGAATTAGACTCCCTTGTATAACAAGACACAACTCATAAATTCTAATATTTACAGAAAGAGCTACTGACTCACGAATTAGAGGAAGCTTAAGGACTCAAATGTATAACGTCGGTACTATCGGTCGGGGACGAGGATGATATTTGTGATCTGAGTTGGAGATTCTCGCGTTTCAATTGGGTAACTACTTGTTTCAGTGATATGATTTCTTGCCGTAGCTTGTCGTTATCTCGCAGACATTGGCTCAGACTTTGATTAGCCGCACGCAATTCTCCTATGTACTCGCAAGCTCTTGCTAAAATACCTCCTTTACTCTATTACAGAAAAATAACATCGTTAATACAATATCATTTAAATAATTATACGACAAAAATTTCAATCTGCTATACTTGAGTTTCATAGTTGGTTTTCCCTTCTCCGTTGCCGCTGCCGCTACTGCCAGTGGTATTAGTTGTAGTATTACAGTCAGGAATGATCTTACCCAACTTTGTAATCCAATTATTTATTTTATCTCTACGCCGACGCTCGACCTCATTATGCGTTGCTCTTCGCCTATCGTCTCTCTAAAAGAAAACAAAAAAAAAATAACTTTTGTTTTTTACACTAAAAAAAATAAAGTAATGATATATCAGCTACATAAAGAATAAGGATATAACTATGATTAAACCTTTTTCAAGCCAGCAGTGCAATTCCTCGGAGTTTCTATCTGCAACGTAGCTGTTCTTGGCACCAAGGATCTTGATGTCTGAGCTGTAGTAAAGACATCATTGGCATTCCCGATAACGTAAAACTGACCATTCAAAGGCGACGTTAAAACCTGCACAGTATTATTCGGTTGGGAGGCAGGTATCTCTATTTCATTGGCCGACTGTATTGCTGCTGTACCGTTCACTTGGACAACTCGATATGCTAGAGTTTCTGGATAACGCATTTCATCATCTCCAACAGGTTCTAAGAGGAACAGAATACGTAACTGTAAAAATTGATGTTTGACAGCACAATATTCATCAAACAAGTCAACATGTTTAATCTAAATAGGCTAATACAAGCTTTTCTTTTAAACACATTTGATACAAATATTGTGTCTTTGGCTGCTTCTCTTTTAGGAAACACAGTTAATATAAATGTCCTATCTTTCTTGGCATTCCATGACTAACAAAGATAGAATGATACCTGATAATTGTATCTTTTAAAAGGAAAACTGTCTCTGTTATTCATCAAATAATGATAAAACAATATTTTATGTCTACTTATGGCTGGTATTCATAGTCAATTCTTATATTTAAGACTATTTTAAATACAGTCATAAACCAATCAAAGAGCTGTATTAGCATCTTAAGACATTACTTAAGATAGTTTTAAAACAAGAATCAACTATGAATATCGGCCTTTGTAATAAGTACTGGTTATAGTTTACAAATAGAAGACGAAGATCTCACGAAAATATGGCTCTCACCTTCGCAGTCCACAATCTCTGCTTCCTCTATCACGATCCCCGTCGTGCCACCACCATCATTCTTCACGGTGCTGCAAAATCAAAATAACACTTTCAGACGCGATATTATCTTATCTAAACGTGGTTACACGCTACGTGTATTACTTCGACGATTGTGTATGTCGATCCTACGGCGTAAGTGCGCACTGTGCACTAAGTGATGATGACCTTGAGGAGACCTCGGACGAGACGGAAAGGAATGTGTTTGCGATACCGTGCGATCGATATTTAGTGTAAACGCTACCTGACATCCTGTTGTTCGAGTTGTTGCTCCAAAATGTCCATTCCTCAGCACCGAAAAAAAAACGTTTGAATTTGTCGAAATTCACGTGAGCTGGTCACGGGACACGGCAACGAGGTCATGTGGTGCATTAAGATGGCGTCGAGCGCCGCATGCACCATCTAGTGACGCACCACGACATGCCAACGAGGAGACGAGTAATGTTCCAAATTACGTAATGACATACTCGATAACTCCAGTATACAATTATAATATTTATATTTGTAATGTTTGCGTATATTGTTTACGTTAAATTTATATGAATTATCTTTTTCATATAAACATTACAAGTAATGTAAAATTACTTACAATAAAGAAATAATTAATAATTATAAGTTTTATAATTGCTGATTGATATACATCTTTATTATAATTGATAAACAAAAATCAATTCAGAAAATTAAGCTTTAGTGCAGTCTAAAAGATATAGAGGTCTCAATGATCCTCAATGATAGATTTTTTTTACATAAATGTGTAGATTAATTTTAATTTTGATTTAATTTACTTTTTATCTTTTTATATAGTGTTCTAAGAACAAGATAAAAGATAAATTAAATCAAGATTAAAATTAATCAATACTGATAGAAATGGATATATAAAACCAAGCTATAAAATTATAGAAGTGAGACATTAGAGGTGGCGGAAGTTCGTAATTCGGCTTTTCTTCCACCGCGCCGTGGGCAACACCGTCATTCCCTCACCGCTATTGACATCCCTGATGAGCATCTTGAGGAATCCGATATCCAATTTTTCTCCGCAGTGGCGCAGTCTCCGCGAGGGTCCACCACCCTGCGCCGCGTGCATTTCGTTATGTTTTTGCCCGCCGGAATTTTACGCGGAAACTTTAGGCGTGAATAACCGATAAGTCACGCGATTACATTTTGTGCTCCTCAGTATAATCGGAGATCGCGCAATAATCCATTCCCACTGAAACCGCGAGATCTCGGCACGTCAAGATGACTAGGTGAGCGCGCGAACTTTTGGAGGTTATATCCAATACGACATTACGAATTTCCCCGCTTTATCAACTTTTTTCAAAAATATGCAACAAGCGTTGTATCTCCCGTTTTCAAAATTTGGAATTAAAAGCCATTTTCACTTTTAATATCATTGTGTATTCAATTTTCAGGTCGAAGATAGAATTGGGCGATGTGACACCGCATAACATAAAGCAGCTGAAATTGCTCAATCAAGTTGTATTCCCAGTCTCCTACAACGAAAAGTTTTACAAGGATGTACTGGAAGCCGGAGAACTCGCTAAACTAGCATATTACAATGACATAGTGGTAGATAGACTTTTAGTGTTTTTCGTTTAGCACTGTGATTCTTAAATTTTACTTTGATTGTTATGGTCCAAAAAACATGACACTATTTAAAATAATAAAAATCAGCTAACTTAGATAGAGATTAATTGTGAAGAAAATCTATACTTTATTATATTATTTAACATTGCTGTTCTGTTTAAATTTATTATACATCATTTAGATCAACATAACAATTAAATAAAACATTTTAAATCAAATAAACTTGATAGGACAGCAGGATTAAAGTACTTTTCACAGACTAAGAAAGTTCAAAGATTATTATATTATATTAAATTTGACTTGAATATAAATTAAGTTTTAATTTGTGGCATGATTCTCAGGTTGGAGCAGTTTGTTGCCGTGTAGATACTTCAGAAAATTCTAGGCGTTTATATATAATGACATTGGGTTGTCTCTATCCTTATAGAAGATTAGGAATTGGCACTGTTATGGTTCAGCATGTTTTAAATTATGTTAACAAGGATGGTAATTTCGATTCTATCTTCCTGTAAGTATGACTTGCATTTTATTGTGATGTACTATCTCGAAAGTTTTTAAATTAACATAATCATCCAACGTTCGCAGACATGTTCAAATAAGTAACGAGGGCGCGATTGACTTTTATAAGAAATTCGGATTCGAGATTGTCGAGACTAAAGAGCATTATTATAAGAGAATAGAACCAGCGGATGCACATGTGCTGCAGAAAACGCTGCGTCCACGAACAAATCAAACGAATCATCAAACGGTCAACTAATAAGTAGCATTGTTCATTAATTTATCTTTTTCATAATTTAGAATCTACATACGTTTCCATGTTCTATCAATAAAAACATTTTATATTATATCTGCATGGTGTGAGTCAAATTAATCTTTCCTTTATGCTATATTTCTGCATGTGCAAAAAGATATATACTTGGATTAAGATATGAAATTATGACAAAAAATTAACAGATAAAAATATGCAAACAATTTTTGTTTGTAAAGTAAAATGTACGACTGCAATTTCTGTATACATTGTTTTTATTATCCATCAAATCAATTTCTTTCTATTCAGATATACTTAAAAATTTGTACGACATTCAAGTCAGTGTTTTCTTAGAAAATTGTAGCATTAAAACGATTACATGCACATTGAAAAATATATCCATAAGAAATGAATACGCGATTGAACATTGTATATATATATATATATATATATATATTTTACACATTTTATATATATATACATATAATATTGTGTAAAATGATATTACAAGAAAAAAATGCACGCGCTCGCAAAGAAAACGTATAAAGAAGAATTTTAATTATTACAGTAGAGTCTCTCTAAATTTGACTTTTGTAATCTTTGCACTCCTCATATGAACTTTTACAAACACTAATGTCATGTCCCTTCCATGACATGATAGGCTGGATATGTGGATGCACGCATCTGCACCTAATTATACTAGATTCTCACAGTGTATGCAATTCCATAAGCAGGTTATGTATAACTATTTGTGTAATGTATTCTTTTATAATATAATATGTGATACATATGTACATATGACTTGTTCTACTTAAGATTATGTACACTGTAGTGCACTTTGACAGATTATCATGCGCAATTGCGTTCGCGCAAGTACGCAATGATTGGTAGAGAGTGACTTGTGCTATAGAGAGGGTACTCTATAATTTTGGCATTTCATTCTTATCGTCCCATGGACTAAATTTAGAGACTCAACTGTATCTAACGTAATATATTATATAATCTCATAAATATATTCATAAAAATATATGCTTTTATGTAAAAAAACAAAATAAATTAATATTAAATATCTTTTCATATATATATATATATATATATATATATATAGAACGTTCTTTACTAATACGTGCTCGGATATTAGATTCGAAACATACTATATTCTAATCATTTTAGATAATGCCGTTCAATACGATAATATATGACATCAATATGACAACAATAATAACTAATGCAGCTAATACAATAGAAAATCGCTAGTGTAAAGCATCGTCTGTTATATGCCTAAAAAACTCCTGAGATATTACAAAATATAATTAAGCCGCAGGAAACAATAACAGGTGTTTAGATATAATCAAATTCGCTGTATAAATAGATGTTGCTGCAACAGACTGAAGTACATCTGCTCGTCCTAGATCAATATATTTTAACAATAAATTTTTTAAATTAATATTGGACAATTATAGTTCAAGTAACTCTTTTATTCTTCCAACGCAGATCTCTGAGCCTTCCATCGCTTCTTTCGAAGTCTGTAAATAACAAAATAATACAATATTGCGATCATATATATATTAATTCATATATAATAAAAACAAATATATCTAACCTGTACAAGACTGAGAAATCCGTGTGGCAGACCTGGCAAAATATCTAATGTAACTTTATTGCCAAGTGAACGAAGCTTCCTCGCAAACATGATGCAGTCATCGAGACAAGGATCAAGATGACACGTCTAGAAGCAAACTATTATGTACAAGATATCTTAAAACTTTCGATCTTAATAGTGGCTAAAGTTCATTAAGTTTTTATTAGAATGTAACAAAAATCCAAACAAGTACCAGTATTTTTATGGGCGGTATATTAGCTAACATATTATCAGGCGCATCATAAGGGCTCAAGAAAGGATCCTTCGGTATCGCAAAGACGAATTCTTCAGAAGAAATAGTGTTCTCCATATTAAGTTCTCTGCTATCCTTACTACTTCTTCTGCCAAAGGACCATCCAAATAAAGACCATGATTTGTTACTTTGTCCTGAACTGTTACCATTTCTACTGACACTGCCATTCATTGCAACAGGCGATGACGTTGAAGCAAGGCCAGAATTTCTGTATATATTTAAAAATCTGTTGATATATTCTCGAGATTTCGCTTGTGCTTTCGGACATTCAGCACCTGTTGCATTAAAAGATTTTTCAAAATGTTTGTCGAGAAATAAATTTATATTAATAAACACTGAGCATATACTGTCTGATTTATATACCATCGACTTCTGTTAAACTAACAGAATTTAACGTCGAATCGGATGGAAGGGATACTAATTTCTGATCATCATTTGCGCCGTCTCCATTTGGACTCAGGGCTAATGCTATAAGGTCACTTTCGCTCACTTCTGCAAAAGATTCCGTATCCGATTTAACGTCTTCATTCTCATGTTCTCTGTCAGGATATAAATAAATCGATTACATATATGCAAAATATAATCATTTAATATTAGTTACGAAATACGTACACAAATATGAATATATTTAGATGATTTAATTTTGTTCCATGTTTTTAAAAATAAATTGATTAAAATAATCGATTAAAATTGAAATCTTACTTTGTGGATTTCTTGTTATCAGCTACATAAGCCTTAAGACATCGTAACATAAAGCCGAACGGTAATAATGGATCCGTGAGACAAAGCATACGAGAGGGCGACGGTATACATTCGATGCGTACTGGTGCATACGCCATAAAAATACCATCTGGTCTTCTTATATTTAATTGCATACATCTTAAAATAACTCCCAAGTTTATATTTCCTCCTGCAGAATCACCTATTAAAACATAAGATTTTTTTAGTTTACTCAATCGACAGAAACACGTAAAGAAATAATTTTTTTTTATCTTACCAACAAGTATCACTTTTTTTGCAGTACTTCCGAGTAAGGTGTTTGCATGTTTTAATGCCCACGCATAAGCATACAGCACCTCTTCGAGTGCACGAGGATAGGGTGCCTCTGGAGCTAAACTATAATCTATACTCAAGATTGGTACTCCAAGCGTCACAGTCCAATTTCGTAGATATATTTCGTGCGAGCGTGAAGTTTGTGAAACAAATCCGCCCCCGTGAGTATGAATAATTAATTCATCACATAGATCGCATAATGTTCCGCCTATACCTCCAGATCCAACCTTGATAGAATATTATCAAAAATTATGAAAAATATCCACCAGCATCAGTTTAAAAAATTCTCTATGAATTCTATTCTAAGTTGCAAACTTATATCTCAGTGAGAATAATATATATAATTAAATAAAATACGCGCACAGTACTTTCAATACTCTTTAAGTCTATATATTAATATTTTATATACCATTCCTAGACGCCGTTTGGAGCTTAGTAATCTAACGTGGATTGGTTTCTTCCCAATGTGACTATTTGGTATTGGAACTGAAATGATTCCTTCATCTAAAGTAGGTAGGACTAATTCCTCGGGCGGAATAGATATTACCTGATTGATTGCTAAATTCGAGGTGTTTATTATATTCATTATTGCTGAAATGGAAGTCAAAGAAATTCCATTAATTGAAGTGAATACAAGTGAGAATTTGTATATATAATTTTATCTAAATTGACATCTTTATTATTGTATAAAGTTTTTTAAATGCAGAATATTAAATATTCACGTGTGCGAAATATTTTCAATTAATATTTTTAGTCACAATTCCTTATTCCTTACCAGATTCGCTTAGAAACCAAAATGCTTGGCAGAAAGAAATGTCAGCATGCTGAGATATATTAACAATACGACGTGCTCTTGCTTCGGGATCTAATAAATACTTAATAGAATTAGTGCATAGTCCTAGTAGGGTACTATTGCTGTAATACATCTCACTGAAGGATGCCATAAAGAATGACAGTGTTTTTAATACATGTTTCAAACTATCACAGAACTGAAAAAAAAAACTTTTAAGACAGATAGACACTTTAAATATAATATTTGGCTTATGTGTTATTTATTTTCTCCGTAAGTACCTGAAATCCTAGGCACCTGCCATAAAAGCAGTACTGATTAACATTTTGCGCAGAATTGAGAAGTTCTTGAGTATTATACTGCTCTAGCGGATACAATGACAGCTTTCCATCATTCATTACTTCTGTGCTCCACGAATACATTGTTTTTAAATGCTGTAAACATGTAAAGAGTGATGCCAATAACTGAGAGCACGCTTCTATTTCCCTAAAAACCCAGATTAAATGTACATGTCTATTGTTACATGCAAAAGCAAATATAGGATATAATTTATATAATGTACAATTACTTCATGTAGTAGCTCTTTCGGAAAAACACGGAGTCTTTCTGATCGTGTATCTGCCGGCAAATCAGCTCGGAATACATGATACACTTATCTACCAACAACAGGAAACTTCTGTACCCATTCCCCGGGTTGTCTTCGTCAAAGTCAAAGTGTGATGCGAACCTGGCAATCTCCCTGTACAGTGGCTGCAAGTCAGTCAAGTAATCCTTGATCGCCACGAGGGCAGCCCTAATCTTAATGCCATTCTTATCCTGGTGAGAATCAAAATATTTCTCGTTGGCACAGCACAACTCACGCAATGTATTCCACTCATCCAATTGCTGGGGCTCAAAATCAAACGGTCTTTCGAAGTCATTGCACGTCGACATTTGGAATGATTCTCTGAAAGACAACTAGAACAACACTCTTTTTCTCTTTCTCCCTCTTTTTCTGTCTTTCTCTATCGAGAGAGTTTCGTGAATCAACTGCTAACAATCTAACAATGAAAACAAATCTTGACTTTGTTACGCATTCTAAACAATCACCGATTGCCCAACATGAATTCCTAATGTGTCATAACAGATGATAACAATTATGATTTCACACGCATGATTGCGTGACTATGTTAATGGACAACTTGACGCGTACATCGCGCGGACGGTGCAGCTCCTTAACGAGGTTAATCCATCCGCGAGTATTGTATTCTCATCCGCTCAATATATCGGGTCGACGGCAACAATTTACGTTTTGCACTGCCGCGACGCTGCGATCGATTCCGCTCGCGGCGCGAAGAATCGCGCGGCTTTGACTTGACAGTGTTATTTTGACATCCGCTGACGCGGAGTCGCGACCGTGCTCCAGTTTTTTCCCTCTGGAGTGTCCACAATCCGCGAACATATCGCGTATATATATGTCATACAAACAGGATGGAGTGGGATACGCAATAATGTTTCTCGGTCAAGCAAGGAAATCGATGAGGACATATTTTAATGAGAACTTGCACGCACATTCTTTTTTTATTTGTGTTTAAAAGCATTGTGGAGTATTAATGTATATGTCTGTAGAATTATATGGATCCTTTGAGAGGATTCCACTCACATAATTTTTAACACAACATATAAAAATAAGAAAATTATTGTTTTTTCCAATCGATTCTTTCTCACCTGCACATTTACTGGTGAATGATAATTTAATAAGAACTCGAAAAAAAAATATTATATAAATATAATATATATATATATATATATATATATTTTATAAATATTATATAATTGTATAAAAAAATATGCCAATTTTTAAATATAATTTTATAATTATATAGAGAAAAGAGGGGAAGGCCCTATTATGAAATATCGAGTTCATTTTGGGCTAGAAGTCTATAGATAAAATTTAAAAAAATAATAGGTCATTTTGAAGGGAATTTAATAAGCTTTAAGATAATGTTACATAAAATTTAATTCAAATTTCATTTTTTTTTTAAATTAAAGAAATGTAAAAAGTGAGCAAATCGCAAAGTCAAAAAATTGTGCTTCTAATACGAGATGCTCCGAGAAATTGATAATAAAACGTAAAGTATATCAGTATTATGCAATTAAAAAACTTTATTTAATATTTCTAAAATACAAAAAAAACAGTCAGCATACGCGAAAAATGAGTATGCGATAAATTATATCCAGAATTCGTTTTCAGATATGTAAATGAAATCAAGCAGATATAGGCACTCGTTCATTTCGGTTATCTTTTTTATTATTGTACAATAACATTTATATTTTAGCAACGATTTTCACTATAATATAGGAGCATGGGTTATTTTATATTAGGATATCCTGGATATCTCATATTACGATTTCCACGCCTTTTACGATCATCAAATCTAACTTCTGTAATTAAACAATTCAACACATATCCCGTATTTTTCTTTAGTACGACTTTACTCTATCACTATATGAAGAATTTATTGCCAAATATTTATTTATCAAACAATAAGATTTAAATGCTCATCTCAAATGAAAACATCTAAATTCTAAAATCTTGTTTTACAATGACTACAGGCATGATCTAATAATGAATTTTCTCCTAAATAGTTTTCAATCCAAGAACAATAAATTTATGGAGGAACCAATAGATAGCATTTATTAGCAGAAACGTCGCTATTCTCATATATATTCTTATATGTATTCTTATAATTCTCTATCTATCTTATAATAGGGGGCTTTTCTCTATGAATACATTTTTTCCCAAGAATAAATGGTTTATAAATATATGAAGGATATAATAAAGAAAATCATAATACGAAATGATAGTTAATGTCATAAATGAATGAATAAATGATATAATAATAATGATATAATAATCCAGCAAACGAGAATAGATTGAAATGGATTAAAATAGATTCAGATTTTCAAAAATACGGATTCATGGATTGAAATGGATTAAAATGAATCCTTTTCAATCTTGAATGCATTTTATTCATTTATAGGAATGGCATGGAGTATATTTTTATGCTTTTCAATTTAAAAATAATATTATAGTATTTTTTGTATGCATGAATATTGCTTAATTTAAAATTCTGAAATGTAGTTTTTTCAATCCAGTTGAATCTAAAAATAATATCAGCCATTTCTGTGCATTGTGAATATGCTAAATTCAAAATTCTGAATAGAAAATGCAGTTTTTTTTACTAAATTGGATTAAATGAATACTATTCAAAATTGTGAGTAGAAAATCCATTATTTCATTTAAAAATGCATCATAAATGCTATTTTATTCAGAATTATGAATAAGAAATTTTTCGTTTTAATTCAATTGAGTTAAAAAAAAGTTGTACCGTAAAAATATATCATGAATTCTATTTCATTTAATAGAAGTTTAAAAGAAATAATTAAAAGAAACATAAAGAGAACTAAATATGTCTCCGTTACAATAAATGTTACATGTAAATTCCTTTTTAATTAAAATAAAATTAATATAAAATAAACATTTATTAATATAAATTCCTTTATATATATTATATATAGCTAGCGTATTTTTTGTATAAAAGTTTTAAAATAATGACTATAGAATTTCATGTAATTACTACTTTAATTTATTTAAATTTTCATATGCATAAATTTTTTTTATTTATATGGAATCCAATTCATTTTTGGATTTAAAATACAGATTCAGATGGATTGAAAATTTCCAATCCATTTCAATCCATTTTTGTTTGCTGGGAATCCTGAGCGAGGTAGTATTATTTTCTTGTAAATAGAATTCGACTTTAAATTTCTTAGAATTCAGAATAAAATTCTGTCTGTAGTTTTCGTATCAATATAATATGAGTAACATTTAAAAATGGAAATACATAAAATAAATAAAATATAACATAAATAAATGTATAATAAATATGATAAAATGTTTATATACATATTAAATAATACTTATTCTAGTTAATTTAGTTGAAATTAATTAATTTAATTATTAATATTTTTATATCTTTATTAAACTGATTAATATAAAATTATATATTTCTGACTATATTTTTAACGTTAAATTTATCTTGAGATATGATTAAACAAAAATTTGTTTTAATAGGAGCAACAGATTGCTTGAATAAAGAATTGGCAATGACAATTTTAATGTGAGAGCTCAATAAGACAGATAAAACGAACTCGGAGACGCGACAGTCTGAATTAAAAAAAAATTCAGTTCAGTAACCGTTGTAGCTTTTCAATTACTAGCCTCGTACGTTGTACGAGCTGAAGTATCAACATCACATTATATTTTTATCTCATCTGTGCGTAAAAAAAAATTTACACACTAGAGCACAATTACATATAGATACACATGAGATTCACATAGATTAAAAAAATCTGTTTATTGTTAACGCTACCAATCATCAACTTCAAAAGAATGTCGGATGTTTCAATTCATTGATAGTTGCAAAATTATCGAGAAAGATTATCGCGCCAAGAGATTAAAAATATATCACAAGCACAAAAAAGTGATAATGACACTAAAGTAAGAAATGCTTTTCCTTCGCGATTCAATCGCGATGCGTACCATCATAGATTTAACGCGACACTAAGTACAATACATATTTCTATGTTGCAACATTCATCATCGCTCTAGTGATATCACTTACGAAAAAAATCATTTCTTAGAAAATCATCAATTAATTGAGGAAGAATAGATAACGAAACGCATATAAGACAAAGTCGAAGAAAATATAAATACGTGTCGCTGACGTGTCGCACATTTCGAGCGAAGACAAGGCTACGATGAGAACGAGTCACCTTGCATCTAATTACCGCGCTTTATTACGCGCTTTATATCTCGTATCACAACATGACTTAAATATGCGACGATAAAAACGAATACGAGTTCTTTCACATTTTACTCTGCAGTGTACTTATACAGACAGGCTTCGAGCTGTTAAATTTTGATTTGAAAAAATTAATCAGCGATCTTTGCTATTCTGCGATTGATCGGAAGACTATCCAAAACTATTCGCGATGATATCAGATTATTAAATTATTTAATTAATCAAATAAAATCTGTTGAGAAAAAATTTTGCAAAGTGCATAGATATTGTCTGTATTGTAATACAATTCAAAATATTAGAATTTGTTGCGAAATACTCCTGTTGAAAATTCTTGTATGTTTTTTTGTATCAGAGTTGTATGTGATCAATCAAGATTAAATGAACATGATTATATAAGAATTTTATATAATTGTCTTATATAATTGTCTACGAATTTCATCACAGTAATTTTTAATGATCTTAGAAATCTGGTATGAATCGTACACGATGATTTATATACAATGAAAAGATCTTACTCTTATAAAAAACTTTTAAAAAATAGTTTCTTTACAGGAACATTTAAGAATATGATATTAATTATATATGATTCTAAAGTGTTTCATGAAAGACCATTTATCAGTCTTAAGAGACATATGTCCAATATATTCATAATCAGATCTTGTACTTAAGACTTTCTTAAATTTATTTTTAGATGCTCAGCAGCCAATGAAATAATTCGTAGAGTATCATAAATTTAAGGAAGCCTTAAATATAAGATCTGACTATGAATACGAGTATTAGTTACGGAATAATTTATTTTCCAAGTTAATAACAAGAATTTGGCATGAATCGTACAATTTATCGCAAAGAAAAGATTTTAATTGCTAATTCAGTTTAATAAGATACTCTTAAGAAATAATGTCTTTACATGATCACTCCAAAGTAATAAAAGTATTAATCATTCTAGTAAACGAAATGGAATTATTGAATGAATAGAAACTGGATTGAATATATGAAATAAAAAAGAATTAAGAAAAATTAAAAAATTTGTTAGAATACTGAAAATGACTAAAATGAATAAAAGATCGAAATGTTTATTAGCACTTAATGAATTGATAAATTATAATTTCGCTATAATAACTGGCGCAGGCTTTTTATGCTCTTTTCGACTAAATCAAATTAAATTTGATTTAGTTGAGAAGCCATTATTCATTTGTGTAAAAAGAATTAATTTTTAGTCAAAATGAATTCTTTTAAATCCCACTCCTTGCTTGTCCCATTCTATTTTATTTACTGAGATACGAGCAATAAATCACACAAATTCTAATAATATAATTGTACATTGTACAAACGTTTCTAACATTCTGCATTATATAAGACCAGAAGAAACGCAATTAATTAAAAAAAAATCAATATCTACTAAATCTATCAGATAAATTACAATGAAACAAGATCGAGAGATTCTTTATAATTTATTTATTGATAAGTAAAATTACATATATATATCCACAAACACAATACGTTCTTTTCACAGGGTGTAATAATGCATTAAAACTTGTGAGCGGCGAGGAGAAATACCTGCGAAGGAGAAAGAGGGATGAGGAGAGTTTGCTTTTTTCTTAAGTCTTTCGACACTGCCCCCCTTTGTGTCTCTCATGAACAACAACAAACATTTTTTATTATTGACAAATGGCATTTAATCAATTAAGTCAATAATAAAAAAAGAGAAAATTCCAAAAAGGTTTGCAATGTAGGAATGAATTAAGCCAGAAATTTAGAAACGGTCTTCAATGTGATATAAAATCATATCAATGAAGTAAAAACAAATTACGAACCCGTTTCATTCTTGGACTCCTTCAACTCCTGAAAATCCTTTCAGAAATCGAAAGATCTGTCCGCTAAATACGTGCAAGTTAATATTTTTAAAATAAAATGTACATGACAAATAATACATTTAAATAAAATGTACGCATATAAGTATACATGACTGAAGAACATGTAATTCATTATAAGTGTATGTACGATGCGTCAATTAGTTAAAATGCAAAATCATGTATTATGCAAGATAAGTTCTCTGCATAATAATGCAATTTAAATTCTAACAATATGCTGCAGATCTCATAGAACGATCGTTTGTAAAAGTCTTTTTGACTGACACGATTTGGGCTCTAGATATAATTAAATGTTTTCTCCACAGATTGCCATTGTTCACGGAAAGAGAAAGCGAAACCTTTCACACATACTGATATTTTCATCAGAATTTGGAATTTTCAATATGCTACGATAAGAACGTAACGAAGGCAATTAGTTGCCCTTGCGCCACGCACTGTCTTCGTCTATTTTATATGGCTGTATCATTAATGATACGAAGAAATGTAATGAATTTCGCAGTTAACTTATCTTTCAATAGCGGAAATTAAATCGGATTCTGGATTGTGGATTTCCGATGGGGCAAGCCCGGATTAAAAATAGAGTTATGATCGCGTTGCACAAAGATCAACGAACATGACGTTTTTCAGAATCGAAAATAATAGTGCGAGGACACGTACTCGTGCTGCTCGATAAACTGTCCGAAGACAAGAGGATGATGCGAGAAGACACCGAAAAAATATAACTGTAAAAATAAAGTCCAGTTTTTAGTATCATTATTATTATACTCTTTCTCCGTCTCTGGACTCGCTAATCTTTGGACTGCGACTTGAAGGACGTATATCTCTTTTTTTTTCTTCTCCTTCACGTCTCACATGGCTTTTAAGCTAAGTTTCAGTTATCTCGATATAATATATATATATATATATATATATATATATATATATATGTGTATATATATATATATATATATTTATTTATTACCTCTTTACAAAAATCAATTCTTAAACTTATACGTACGGAGGTGGCCCGATGCAAATTCACAGTATCTTGAAGCGCACATGTCTTTTTCTTTTCTCTCCCTCTCTTTCTCTCTCTCCTTCTATCTTTTCCCGCTACAATCGAATTACCGAAACATGATATGCTCCGACTATTGGCTAATACTGATACCTCTCCGATGTCTTCTACAAAAGTCATCGAGAGAGCATTGGACCGTTGTTGCCTGCGTAATGGCGCAATCACGCGTTTTCACTCTAAGTAAAAATCGGCGAGTTAATTTGCATGCTTGTACACGTGAAATACAATGTTCCAAACTGCTGCTTGCTTTGCACTTAATACGCGATTAAATTTAACGAATGATATATGTATATATATATATATATATATATATATATATATATATATATATATATATATACACACGCCTCTCACAAAACTACCTCAATACAGGCCTATCGAAAAGAACTCAAAC
>Ga0157364_1001125_pt1 | contig 21767 bp, 17 predicted proteins | sample AttsexASBM2_FD_111476 | JGI IMG/M metagenome (GOLD analysis project Ga0157364, IMG submission 111476) | Fungus gardens microbial communities from leaf cutter ant in Ribeirão Preto, State of São Paulo, Brazil - Atta sexdens ASBM2 | ecosystem: Host-associated > Fungi > Mycelium > Unclassified ...
AGAGAGAGAGAGAGAGAGAGAGAGAGAGAATGCGAGAGCGCAGCATAGAGAACGGGAGAGAGGGAACCAATGGAGGCAGGCTCATGGTAGCCCGCGGTGTTCTGCCTCGTGCATTTAACATTTTCGAACCAATCGCGTATTAGCATAATTACGTTTTGCCGGGCCCGGTGCGCGGAAGGAAGGTTCGGTCAGGCCCTTTTCCCTTCTCTCTCTCTCTCTCTCTCTCTTCGCGTCATTTTCTGATGGTGCAGTCGTCTCTTTTTCTCCCTTTCTATCATCCTACTCGCGTTCTCCTCTTCTTCCATCGTAGAACTCCGGACAACTGCTTCCCGTACACCGGTTAGAGAGCGGTAAATTTCTTATGGGATATTATGGCGTACACAGTGCATACCAACGGGATTCGTACGGGTACAACACGCGGGCGACCTCCTCCAGCTCATGGACGTGCCGCGTATGGAACTGGTTCTAAACCTATGCTAGCGCACGTCGCTCTCTCCTGCTGGAATATCCTTGTGCTTCTACACGCATACGTACGTGCCATAGGAACTTTTAGATATTTCTTACCACGGAATCTTGACGAGACGCTATGGAAATTAAATCTTAACTGCCTCATAACGAGATTTTTATATATAGACGTTTCTTATAAATTTTTTCAAAAGATAACATACATATCACAAGTTTATATGTAGAGTTCGCTGAGATTTTTATTAGAAAGGCTACGTGGATTATCTGATAGTTGGAAAAAAATTTTTGAGTTTCTCATCATTATCGACATCGCAAAAGGAAAGGAAAGGAAGCGATGACCCCGATCGTTCGACATGCACACCCGGTATATAGATATCCTGTGCGTGCCGTAAGGGTGGTCAGGTTGCGAATCAGGCCACGAGAGAGGGAGACCGAGACAGACACCCCGAAACCTTCATTACCTTCGGCTTCAAAGGAGCCCATTGTGCCGTAAATGGGGTTCCCCGTGTTCCTTCTTTTCTACTCTCTCGCTCGTATGTACCTTGGATCCGTTCCATTCTTCGACGTTTGCCTTTCTGAGAGTTCGTGAAGAGGTAAGGTAGGAAGGAAGAGGCGGATGTAAGATAGGGAGACGTTTACCCGTTCTTTCCTTCGTTTACGTAAATTTTCGAGCAATTTCGAGCCCGAATGAAAGACGGTACCGAGGTCTTTGAGTTCGTATAATGTCACAGCGCTCCAAGTACTCTCTTTCCTTCCATGACAACAGAGTGATCGAGAAAAAGGGAGAATCGTTTAAATGTTCTCTTTCAATGGAAAACTGGTTTCGGAATAATTAGTCTCTCTTCATCTTTGAAACGATGTGTAGACACATGGAATAACGCGTTATAATAGATAATAAATTTTTAATTTCTATCTGTGTACTTCCGTGTGTGTGTGTGTGTGCATAGTTTATTATTATTTTAAAGTAATTACATATATTAGTTATATGTGTTACATTCTTCATTATTCTTATTGTTAAAATTTGAATAAAATCAAAATTAGGATTCTTGTAATAATATTTCGATGGAGATCTGAATTTTAATTCAAAATCTCGTGCGCGCTTGCCATGAGAAAATATTGTCGAAAGCAATCGACTAATATTCAATAAGGCAATTCGATTAAAGAGATGTCTTTGCAAAAGCCATTATTGCGATGAAATTATTAGGAAATAGCTCTATGAAAATAATTTTTGAATTAGTCAATTGAATCTTTTGTGATATTTTTACATCATTATTTTGTTCTTTTATTTAAAAATTTTTTATTAATATTCTATTACTTATTTAACTTTTTTCAAATAATCGCGTAAACGCGATGACGATGACTGTTTTATTCACGCGATTAATAACTCAAGAAGCAACCGGAAGATGAAATTACTCATCGATTTCGAGTAGTTATCATTTCCGTTTTCGCTCGAGAACATCGATGGAAATAGTATTATCGCAGCTGTTTAAATCTTTAATCGCAGCGTCCTTACTAAAAGTTTAATCCGATCGATACTAACCCTCGATTCGAAATTGAATCGTAATTTAACTTGTGCTAAAACTTTAAGTAGCATATTCAGATCTCGAGGACTATTTTCGTATGGCATCCAATTACGGACGTAGAGCGGGTTTGCAGCCCGAAATTTGTTTCGATCGCCTTCGTTCGCCAGATAACGGGCCACTTTGTCGTATCGTGCACTACACGAGATATTCTCGGACAACATTCTCTCTCCGAAAAGATTGGACCTAACTACATTGTCCTTTTGCTATTTCGATGACCGCCAAAAGCGATCTCAGGGAAAAGGGAGATGCAAGCGATCGAGCGTCTCGTCATATCGCCGGGGGGACGACCTCCCTATACCCTGTATCAGTTCCCTCTGAGATCATCGTCCACGGTATATAGGATGACGCGATTCAATGGTAGGATAGATTGCAAAAATTCGCGTGTTCCAAGGCGATCGTATCATGTTTTATGTCATAGTTGAAATTTCCACCAGTTATTGAGCTCCTACCATATCCAGGACATTCCTCTTTCGAGATGTAATTAAGTTTTACTTATTAGAATTAATCTGATAAATTAATATCTTTTCACAAATATTTTGATTTTATTTCATCTTTCTTACAAATTATTATTCTTTATTTTCTTAAGTTGATCATTTACGCAATTTGTGACAAAATTGAAATGTATTTCTAAAATTCTAAAAGAATTGTTGTCGAAATCAAAGCGCAAAGGATTGATTCGATGCGTTAGACAGTAAAAAAAAAAAGGGAACTTTTTCTTTAATTTTTTTTCCACTGAGCATTGTCGCTCGGTTCGACTCGACTCCCAGTGGATCAAATTCTAACCAGTTTAGCATTATAGTCGCTGTCCTTCGAAGTCCTTCGTCTCTTTCTATCCGCCCTTAGATTTCTGTTAAAGAGAGAGAGTTTAGTCATCCCGAGGAAGGCATTGTGTTACTGCATCGCGGTGATACGTCGAGGCAAATAGCGCAGGAAAAAAGTTGGTGCCGCAATGGAAGAAGCGCAGTCAATGGACCGGAGGTTGTCGCATTATCGGTCTGGATGAGAGGCCTCTTAGTTTTGAAGACAGGTAAACGAGCGTGACGAATGTTCGCCGATCGATGCGAAATACATCGTCGTTTTGTAGTGACTTCGCATAATGCACACGATCGCATAACGATCTTATTGATCGCTCCTAATAACATCGTCATTGAGTCACCTTTTGCAAGCTAAATGAAAACGATTTGATAATCTCGCAATCTTATCCGATATGCAAAATGTTTGATTAGACTGGTGATTTCTTTGCAATATCGATTATCACGAGCATCAAGTAAGTTTCTGTATATCTTCGTTTATCTCTGTATAGACGGTGTACGTTGATTTACCTTTCTCGCTTCGAGCGATCAAGAACGAATTTCTCGTTGTTTAATTTCTTGGTCGATCAGCAGGGGAAAACCCAATTGTAAGTCTTTTCGCATGCGCTTAACGGGTGATATGTGCATTGTCCTACGTTCTTGATGCACGCTACCATTGGACGGTGCCGCCTACGGCAAAGATGGCCGTCTTCTCTATTATATATAAATGCTTAATAAGAGTATTATAAGTGAGCTCTAGGCCAATAGAGATGGGTAAGGTAATGCGTGCAAGGTAGCCCCGGGAACGAAAAACGATGGAAGAGAGAGGGTGTACGTTTGCGAGAGCCGCAGCTTCATAATATCTTTACTCGCCGACGATTTACATATAACAAGATAACGAATTTTATTTGCTTTTGCTTATATAATACGTTTATTCTAAACGAAATCAAGGAGGCGAATCAGGCAAAAGGACAGAGAAAGAGAGGGGAGGGAGGGGAGGAGAGGGGGGGGGGTGAGGGCTGGAGGATGAGTCGAAAGGGGAACGGAGGAGGATCGGCTATCCTATAGGCCTGTCAGGCTTCATTTGCATACATAACATTCTGGTCGACTGGACACCGGTCAGATCTCCTCTCTGTCTCTCTTTCTCTTGCGCTCCTTCTATACATTCGTTGCATCGGTTTCTTTTCAGCTATCAGAGGCCGCTTCCACGGCCTCGAGATGCGCGCACAATCCTTCTCCTCCATCTTCGTGTATCGATACGCCGCGCCGCATCTCTCTTTTACTTTTTATTTCTTTTCCTCTCTTTCTCTCCTTGCGTCTCACATCACAGTAAGACTCTGCATCAGTTGGATCCATTCGATGGAACCTATCTATTAATCATTTCCGGCGGTACGGTTAATCAGTCGCGTCCTGTTGGAAAGTATCTTTTGGAAAACGGTATCTTGGTTCGCCAATGGAGAATCGATCTAATTGGTTCTTGAGTCTTCTTCATGACTAACGAATGTCCTTTCTTTTTTTTTCACATTCCAGGTGCACGAGCTGTGCGACAACTTCTGCCACCGGTACATCAGCTGCCTGAAGGGCAAGATGCCGATCGACCTCGTGATCGACGACCGAGAGAGCTCGAAGCCACCCGAGCTGGGTAACGGTCTGGACGGCAGCGGACCCAGAAGCACCGCTGACAGCACCAGCCACACGGATGGGGCCAGCACGCCGGACGTCGTGAGTACCTCACCATCGTCAACGACTTATTATCCGCACGACGCGCTCACCCCCCACCATCACCATCACCATCACCACCATCACCATCACCAGAATAATAACAATAATAATAGTAATCACGCCGGAATCGGCAGTACCGCCACTACCACCCCCTTGCAACTGAGCAACCAAAACCAAAGCCAAAACCACCACCCTACGCCGCAGTCGAACACCACCACTACTACTGCTATTACCCCAAGTAGCGCCGCCACAACTCCCAACTCCCTAAAGCGTTCGCACCAACAGATGATGATGGCAGCCGCGATGGCCACCTCGCCGCACGCAGCCGCATCCGCGCCCCCAGCGCACGCGCACGCCGCCCTCGCCGCCTACCACAGCATTAGCTCGGCCGTTTATCCGTGCTCGTAATAGACCACGCGACTTTCGTGCCGATTTCGCGAGATCTCTTCTTCTTCTCCTTCTTCTTCTTCTGCTTCTCTCTTATTCCTTCTGCGATGTTATTCTTCTCCATAATTCTATCTCTTCTTTTTGCTATCGTTTTTCGCTACTTCGTCTTCTTTATCTGGTTCATCTAACGTCGAACGTTCGATCGGATAGATGTGACTAGGATGATTATACGTAAGTATAGCACCGTTTCTTCAGGATCGGTCGTGCTCACGATCGATTCCGTCCGTCCTTTAAGAAATGATTGATCTCTCTTTGATAAAATCAAAAGTGACCAGTATGTCGTGATAGTTGAATCGCAACTAACAGTAAGTTGGGTCGGAGACATTCTCTGATTTGCCTTCGCGGCGAGATCATACACGCGTGGGAGTCGAACACACGAGTCTATACCAGGGCAAACGGGTCTGTATAGGAAGTCTCTATAGGAAGACGGTACCTAGCACCTGATCGATGTTAAAACGCGTGGGTAGCAGCTTCTAGAGTTCTATTAACGTCCTCGACCTTTCCAGAAGGAAAAGAGCGTTGAAGTAGGATATGCTAATTCGTAGGCCCTTTGCGAGCTAGAAAGGATCTTGTATTGTTGGATCGGCGCTACTTGTTGGAAATCTTTTAGTATATTTCATTTCCATAGGTGTTTCGGATTGCTCCGCGAACAGAGAATGAATTTTTTATACTTGGTATTCGGCTTGTTTTAAGTTCATTAATGCTGTCTTCTTTTTATTATTTTGTTGTTTATACATTAATTACTCGAAACTGTAGAATTTATTTATTTGTCATACTTTTTATGTTTAGTCTTATAAAATATTACTTGTACTATTAAGATTTTTTGATAAGATTTGATAAGATTTGTTAATATTATGCCTAAAAAAATTGAAAAGAGGGGAAGAAGGAAATTGGATAGAAGACTTTGGTTTTAATAAAGTCGGGTGTTAGAGATCCATTGTCTTTTTCGATTCGTCAGGAACATTCTGTTTTTTTTCCAACATTCTCATATACTTCTTGCGACGATTAAGAATACTCTTCATTAATTTATTTTAGGTTTTTTTAGGTTTTTATACAACTGTTTCATAGATTCGACACGAATTCGATTACATAAGGTTTCGTTTCGTAGCGTGATAGAAGAATGTTTCTAAATTTGTTTCATGGGGAAAGAGAAGTAGCGGTAGATCGTCCGTTGACACCGGATCTCATTCGAAGCGATTTGCTTTCAAAACATATTCAGAAATATTCTCGCCCGAAACCTCGGAAACTTAGGAAACCAGTCATAATGGGCTATTATCGGTGTGAGAGTGCCGAATGAGCTTGTGGCTGGTTCGCAGCCTTATGCAACCAATTCTGTGTTTTGCTCTTCGTGTGGCCGGGACATGGTCTGTTCTATTTATCTGCTATCCAGTAGTTATCAGAAGTAACGAAATATGCGGTTCGCGCGCATAAACTTCTTCGAGAATGAAACGTTCGTTTCATCTCGCACTTCTTTTTTTCTCTCACTCTCTCACAGCCTTCTCTTCTGTCTCTCCTTGAAGGTCTCTCGCGACATGGCACGATGAACGGGACAGACATGCGAGATATTTGTATAAAAGAGCAAGCATTGGAGGAGGAAGAGGAGGAGGGCGCGTTCGCGAGTCTCGTGCGAGAAACGTCGTCAACGAAGTAGGTCGCTGAGTAGCTAGAGATAGGGTGGCTAGAGAGGCGCGAGAAAATCGAGGTAGAGCGGTTTCACGGTTCGTAAGCGGTTTCAGTTCGAATAAGGCAATCGAGCACAAGAGAGGGGGATAGAGAGAGAGAGAGAGAGAGAGAGAGAGAAAGGGGGGGGGGTAAGAACAATATACGCGAGTATTACTTTGACGTCACGTGTCAATGAAACCGTATCAGATGTAATGGAGAAAGAGACAGTCGATTATAACTGAATCGTAGTTATAGGAAGGGCGAACAAGGCACGGATAATTTGTATGTCGGTGTTCCGCTTTTTCTTCTTTTTTATTTTCTTATTTAAAAAATTTTTTTTTTTAATACCGTTACTGATCGCGATTTATATGCGGGACGCTACGTAGGGACGAGAGCACACGCGCCTCAATAGCTAACAGCTTCGATGCAGCGCGCGTTGGATGATGATCGATACTATCGCACGCGGTAGGCGTGTTTACGACAGATATATCGTCTACGCGGCGTCTACTTTCTTTAGGTAGCTTCTCGTGGGCGTATACGCGCGTATCTTTCTTCATTGCGTCGTGGCGTCCATCTTCCTCGATCGAAATCATAGTAACGAGGACGAGTTAGCTCGGAAAACCGATATCGATTAGATTCGTTGGTATTAATCGTGATTTGGATATACGTAATAGGATTAAGCCTCATAGAATGCGTCACAAAAAGAATAAGATGAATTTTATGTCTATTTTTAAACTGAACGATCGGAATAACTTAGGGATCGTGTGTAAGGCGGAGAGCGAATGAGAACGCGAGGCAGCGAGTTATTATAGCGTGTGTGGATCGTGTTTAGCGAAAACGTATAGAGTATAACAGTTAATTTATTGCGAATTTTTAATTTGAGGTTACCGAGAATTGACAACACAATGTGTTTAAGATAATGAGACTGTGAAGAGTTTGTCGTGCAACTGATGTAGTAGACGAATTGCAAAATTTCTTAAGTGAACTTGCGCAGGTGTGCGATCGGGATCGAGTTGAGCGAAAGTAATATAAGAGAATATATGCATAATGTGAAATCGAGAAATGTGACGAATCCGAGAATAAAGAAGCAATTAAGATCGTGCGTAATCAAGTTAATCGGTTATCACTAGGTCTCGGTACTCGTAACTAGGGAGTTGTGTGAGGTACAAGTCCTGATCGGCAGGGCGCGCGAGGTCCACCCCCATTCCCCGTACTTAACCTTTGTATCTTTTATATATATGAAATGCAAGAAAGCTAAATAATATTTTGAACCCTCTGTAAAAGGAGGATTGAGTCCTTCTGCTGGTGCCTCACTATCAAAGAATATCCTAGGGAAAATTTCTTTTTTTAATATTGATGTTTGCTATAAAAAGCGTTATCAATATTGATGTTTATCAGTATACGTGCATAAATGGAAATGTGTATATAATTGACCCGTTATGCGTACGTCGGAGGCAGAACCGGGTGTAATACACACACATACACACACATACACACACACATACACACACACACGCGCGCGCGCGCGCGCAGACACATATATATATATATATATATATATACATATTTATGCACATGCACGCGTGCACGATGTGTTATTTTCGCCGAATGAAGACATCGCGTGTATTCGTGTATATCGTTATAGCAAAACACGGAACCACATACGTTCGCACATATGTTGTGAGAACATATGTACGAATAAACGTCTTGAAATTTTACTTGGGAATAAATCCAAGATTACATTTTTAACTCTACACGACAGGTACGTAAAAATGGATACTATATGCGGGGCACCAGATTGAAGGGATAATTTTCAAATCTAAACGCGATAATGATCTTCTCATTAAGATCATTATTGCAAATAAATGCAAGGGTGTACGGAAAATGGGTAAATGGGCTTCGGCACCGGTCGATTGGAACCCTAGTTACGAGTGCCGAGCTTAGGGCCGAGAGGATTATGAGCCTCTTGGCTTTCATTAGGCATTGTTTAAAAAAAATGAGACAAGAATGAAAACGATATAAGGAAAATGAAGAAAGAAATACGAAAAAAAAATGACAAGAGTTATATGAAAGAAGTACATTGAAACATTTTTTTCCGTTTTTAGATTTCACGACAAAATATGGAAGTGATTTTGACGATCGATTATTTCTGCGCGGAAACTTTTATAAAATAAACTTTGATAAAATTGAATAATATTGACTATTAAGTCGATTATTATACGTTTTGTTATATAAACTAAGCCGATAATTTTGTCATATAAATCAAGAATTTTTATGATTTATAATCGAAATTTCGGAAAAACTATTTTTATTGTTTCTTTTTAAGTGCCGTGCTTAAATGATTGATTCGTGATGGATAATTTTATTATGCGTGTAGGATCTTCGAATAATGACGAAATAAAACAGAAAACTTGTTGTATGAATTGCATATAAAGAAGATAAATTTTGTGCTGATATGAGAGTAAAATTAAAAATTGCAGAAAATAACGTGAATACTTTGTGCCATAGATTGCAGTGTGCACGCGTTCGCACCAAGACTGTGTACTTAATTAAGTACTAATAAAAAAAAAATGAGTTTAAGCATGTAACTCGGACATGGAATATTCGATATTTTTAGTGCTCAAGCGCTCATGGAAACTGTTACCACATAATCAAAATGAAAAATACGTTCTTCTTTTATTCCATTTACGCTTTTCATTTTTATTGGAGAATAGTATGATATCGTGGAAATAATGTGATGTTTTATCGCGTTTCAAATTTTATAATATTTTTTTTTACGTCATGCGTTTTGTTTCTGCGTATATTTTTTGCGATTTTGTGAGAAATTTGTTCGATGAAAAATATTCGTGGGATGGTCGGTTCGTGTCTTGCACGATATCCGACGATTATTTTTTATTGTGACGCGAGATTACGAGGTAGAGAAAGTGAGAAGAAGGGAGCAGATTAGTTTTATCAAGATTGCATAAAGCAACACACGGTACCACCTTTTTCGATCTCGCGGAGCAAACCCGCGGATGTATACATTTGTTAATGATACCGTCACGTGATATGGTTACGTTTTTGTTTCGTATTGTTTCTGTAATTGTTACAATGTTTACGTGGGATACGTGCACGGTACACAGATGGAGACGGCGCGAGAGACACAAAATGCAAACGATAGAAACGTGGAATATATTAAAGCTCTCAATTTACGCGATACGTTTAAACGTCACTATGCAGAACGTGAACGAGGAAGCCGATACCGCTGTGTTTAACGTAGCACATGCATTTAACACGCGGAAGAGATTACTTCCAAAAGACATTGTGCATGTATGTGTGTTTACAATTTACAACTTGTTAGACTTAAGAGAATAAAAAAAATCGGAATTTACCCGAACATTGTATACGATTAGCATTACGTATAGTGATAATATATATATATATAGATATATATAGATATATATATTACTGATAATATGATACTTGTTTAAACTATTGTCTCAATCAACGTATTTTCATTATAAATAAATGTTAGCCTTGTTGAGTTAAAACAAAAAATTCGGTCTTTTTTTATTTGAGCGTTTTTCGCTCTCGATTTTCTCGTATTCGTCGAACCAAGAAGCTCCTTGATCCTCTCGCACACCCTTGTGCCTTGTCGCAAATTAATTGTGTATATATTACATTTCTATTAGATGAAGCCGATGAAGTCTCTATCTAACAGATGAAAATTATTTAAAACAGAAGGTATTAAAAGAATGGAAATTATCTTGATAAATTTTGGAAAAACTTCAATTGCTAGCTAGATTTAACACATTTATATTTAGCACTGATGTGAAAATGAATTTTTCTCGTCAACAATTGATTGGACATATTAGTGTTGTAATATTTTTATGTATGCCAGATTTTTTTGGTATTTCTATTTCTTTCTTTTTTTTTTTAAATAATAAGATAAGATTTTCATTTGCAGGAAACGAACTCATTCCTAATAATATGAATGAATTTATGACTTAAATATTTAATGCACTAGTGATAGGTGTATACTATATTTACTATATGTAGGTTTAAAACGAAGTAAAGACGCATTATTCATTAATGTACTTATCCGTGTGGCACATTTGAGCTCTAATCGCACAATTCCCGGAGGTGTTGCCAAACGTCGGTGAGGGAACGAAAAGAGAGCCGGCCGCGGTCCCATAAATCTCGGTTAACCCTCAGCTAATAAATATTTAACCCTTTAAATTTGCAACAACCCTCGCAGCGTGTACCCATTTGCATAAGGCTTCTATTTCATTTACACATCGCATAATTGAATATTTAAATTCAATTGCCGACCGTTACGCGCTCGCAGTTCCGAGCCGCAAAACTGCAGTAAAACTTGTAACGGGGCCACTTTCCCTCCCCGAGAGGCCACCCCCGTGCCACATCTCTTACGGTGCTGTTCTCCTCCGGTCTCGTCTCCTTCGAATCTCCGTTGATTGCGATCAACCCTTGGAAAGTGTTTCAAGAATATTTCGTTGGCTACCACCCTTGGGAACGTTGACGACACATTCTTCGTGAAACGATGTCGTCCGTATCGTATATATGATCGCAGGATTGTGTCACTTAAATTTTACCGTTAACTCATTACTCCCGCCGGTTTCTTCTTTCGCAACACACATTCATCAGGCGTACTAAAAGTTATCATCGTTAACGCATAAGCATTATGGAATATATTTATCCGCCTTGTCTTTTCTCGAGGGCGGCCGCCGTTATTAGCAGTTGCGTCAACGGTATTTCTATTTTTAGCGCTTTTTCGTCTAAAGGAGGCTCCAGCTACGTCGAATCGTTATTGAAAGCTGATACTTGGTCGAGCGATAACAGGCAATTGCATTTGAAATAGACATTATGAGCGATTACAATAATAAATAATATAGAATGAACGTATTTCGTTCTACATTACATGGAGATAATTGAGAGACCGTTAGCGAGAAAACGTCTCTATTAGCGCATCACTGTCGCGAACGATATAGAACGCTTTAAACCCGAAATAAAGTCGCTTGTCCACGCATCACTGTCGCGAACAAGCGAAATCGCTTCAGAATATCGACGTTCGACGTTGCTTCGCTTCGCTTCGAGTCGCGTCGCGACGCGGTATCGTCACGTTCCGATGGCCAAATTAAAACCGCCACGCCGGGCCGGGCGGCGAGGGTTCTCTCTCCTGTGTCCCCTATTCTTCCTCTTATTTTTTTTTCTTCTCTCGCGTCGGTAAATATTTTTAGAAACGATTCGTCGAGTGACGAACGTATACGCGCCACGTGTCGGAGCTTCTCCGTCGCGCCTGTGGCCTGTGGCCTGTGGCCTGTGCTCTGTGCTCGTGGTGAATGTCCTCCGCTTCCTCCTGCTTCACCTCTTCTTCTTTCTCCTCTTCGCGATGTCCCTCTCACGGTGACGATCTCTTCTACATGCTCGAGACGGCATCTGGCGTCGAAGCACGTATGGCCGTTAGCACTTTCACGAAAGGGATTACCATTGTCACGTTATTCATGCTAACGATGATCGGTCGAGATCGGCCGCAACGATAATCGCCATGTCACTAAAATCGAGGAGGCGGTCATTGTGAGCGACATACTGACAGCATAATAAATTATCCTCTCTCTTCTCTCTTCCTGCACCTTCCGGACCCATGACTTCTATACTCCTTCGTCCCGAAGAACGGATGTGTATATGCACATCGTAATGCGATATACAGTCCTCGATGCGCACGGCTTACCGATGATCTCGATGACAGCTCGCGAATCGCTCGATATCGCACTCTGATTTTAGGAATTTAAATACGATATTTCAATATCCTGATATTTTATCAGAAATAATAATGCAAAATATTGTTAAGATAAACATTTTTTTTTTATAATAATTTATTGAAGTTAAAATTAAATGATCATTAAAATACAGGAAAAGTATGGATAGAGAAATAGTTTCTTATATCACATATAAATGGACATACATATAATTCTCTATTTATCTTTGATTAAATATACATGACGAATATACGCAGTTGGGGAAATTAAAAAAGAATGCGATGGATCAATTAGATGATACGTTGTTGGCAGCAAGAGTAGCCGCATTGCATAAATTTGTTTTCGGAGCCGACGCAGTATCGCGTGCAAGAGCGAAGACGACAATTTCGCGTACACATTGATCGCATCTAATTAGCTCGACATTATTATTATAAAGTGCCACGTCACCGTTCGATCTTTCAGTATCCGCAGCGAACGTTCAATCCTCAAGTTCTGCGACTTTTATGGACTTATAAACATCAGGAGAGAAGATCGCGAATTCTCAGTGGCGCAAAATCGCTTTGCAAATGGCGTACCTCGCGACGTACACGAATACATATGCCTACCTATGTAACACGCATGTATATGTACGAGCGTATCCGCATACTGACAAAAGCGATTCCCACACCCACGACCGGCGACAAAGAGATGGTACGTTTCTCAAGGTACGCTAGCGCGATGCGTATGCGTTCGCGCGCATCCATGCACGTACGCACGCACGCACGCACGCACTCCTAACATATCGTTCACGAGTAATGTGATAAATGTAACGACTAGGCCAACCAATTGCAGCACGCTGTACTCCTCTCCTTAGAACCGCCCATTTGTGTGCGCGCAAATGCCGCCACCGTCTTTATCGTCATCGTCGTCCTCATCGTCTTCGTTCAAGTCTCGTGCGACGTGCGACGTCGACGATGCACGCTCGTTCTTGCGCATGTAATATAAGTGTGTGTATGTGCATACGCGTACACACGTAACGCAGCAGACGGGAGAGGATAGGTCGACACGGTGACACTCGGTGTGTGTTTGCTGTGTTAGGTATACTTGTTATAATCTTGTCACTCTCTCGTGGAAAATTACTGGGTATAATTCGCATGTGATGGCTACGTTTTTGAATATATTTTGAATACACCTATGTAGGATATTGAAAGTAAGAGATAAAATTAAGAATTAGAAATTGGTTGGATGGTTTATATCTGAATAATTAAATAAGTAATAATTAATGAGATCATAATTTGCTAAATGCATTTATTTGAAAAATATAAACATTATATATATATATATATATACATCATAATGTTGAAATATATTAATGTTAAAAAAATTATACAGAGAGGAATACCACGAAGCAATACAGAGAATTGCCAATTTTATCTTTTAAATAGCTTCATATACCTACACATATGTTTTTTGCTTATATAATCTCTAAATTGATTTTTAGAATATACTTGCATGATGAGAACATGAGTACATTTATATCGATATATCGGTCATAATGATTTTCTTTCGAAGAATTTGAACGGTCGCGCGCGCGTAGTACGACTAGAATATGTCTATATAATTGCCTGGCGAAGTACAGCTACGTCAGCTGTAGATGTATATTTTCATAATATAATATCGTTGCGGCTCCGAGGGGCGGACTTGTCTTTTCTCTGGGGTGAGAGCGGGCGTCAAGAGGGTGGGCATTTCTGGTGCGAGGAACAGGAGCGGGCGGACATGAGAAGGGACAGGGGAGAGAAAGTGCGTGGAGGGTGTTTTGCTGGTAATTGGTGCCAATTTAATCCTGCCCTTCGCCCGATGTAGTCCGTATTAACGCTAAGGGAGGAACGCTGCCGAGTAAAGGGAGGGTGGCTGCTCGCCCGCGCCCTTCCCACAGACCAGGCCCCCAATTCCCTTCTTCGTCATCTACGAAAACACGCGCGTGCACACCCACGCCGCGATTCCTAAAGCGCGCGCGGCACGTGTGTTGTGTTTCTGTGTGAAAACCCAGGGGAGACGCCGAGTGGACGCGCACAAATGTGCGTTTGTGCTTTTATATATGAGAGACGAAGAGAGATAGTCCACCAGGAAAATATAATTAACGGTAATCGCTCGCGTATATGGCTCGGATTAACTCCGGTGGAAAGAGGACAGGCGCAAGGGGATGAAGCCCCCACGTCAAATTCTTCGAGGTTATCAGATCGAATGAGTTTTCCTATGGGATTATGGGATGCGCACGGATGCTCGCGATTCACCGAGATGGACAATGCACGAATGGTGACTGTCTGGAAAATTGAGGACCGGAAAAGTAGAAGCTCGGGAGAAAGAGAGAGAGAGAGAGAGAAAGAAAAAAGAGATTCGGCATTAATAATGCATCGCGCGAGAACGCTTTGCGCATAACATATCATTACCGTGTATTTGGCATTCAAATTCCGGGAAGCAAAAATGCTCTTTAATTCTATTCCGAGGGCGCATTTAATATTCATATCGGCAAAGGCGTAATATACTTGCAAATTTATAGTGAGCGCGTCCGCGATTACAGGGTGACGATGCTAATTCGTCGAGTCCACAGGCCGAATTAATGCCGTCGGGAGCAGTTTTTCCGCGTACGACTCCAGCAAATTCGTACGCGGTATACTGCAGAGGAGTTCCTTTCGTTTCGATTGTTCCTTATTATAACCGCTCAATCATCAAGGTCACCACATATTCAGAGTTGCTGACAAAATCGGTAGTTTGAAGGAAATCATTTCTATTGTTCCGCGTAGAGAATATGATCGGTTAGTGCCTTTCGAGGTTTGACGGATCGTCGAGCAAAATTCTTTGCGACTTTTAAAGCATTCGAAGGGATTTCTCTGGGAATCTAAATAGAGAGCAAGAGGAGACGAGTAGCCTCCTCCGCTATCGCCACGTAAACGGGTCACGATGGCGTCGAAGAACGAGAAGGAAGAGAGAGAAAGAAGAAGAAGAAGGAGGAAAAGAAGAAGAAGGAGGAGCACTCTAGGAAAGTGAAGAAGATGGCCGAGAGAAGATGAAATGAGAGGACGAGGAGGTGCGGGAGGACGAAGTAACCATGGAGGAGATGCCAGAAGATCTTGTATGCAAATTTCCTCGGTGCATCTCCGTGGGATCGGTGGAGGATTAACGGGCCGGCTCGTATGAAAGGCACGGTGGAGGAAGGCGTGGAGAATCCTTTCTCCTTCTCGAGAGTCTATCCTTCGTTTGCGGCGAAGGGTCTCTCTCTCTCTCTCTCTCTCTCTCTCTCTCTCTCGTTCGCTCGCTTAGTTGGCCAATTCCTCGGTCTTTCCTTTCTCATCCTCTTCCTTATCCTTCTTTTCTCTCTCTCTCTCTCTCTCTCTTTCATCTTTCGATCCTTTCCGAGCGGCTTCGGTCCAGCCAAATAAGAGAACCGATCGCGTTTATTCGCGAGAGAGCGAGCGCCTTTGAGCGCTGAGAAAAAGAAAAGAAATCGGCACTGCACTCTCATCTTCTTCTCTTCCCTTCTTCTCCACTGTTCTCAACAGCGAAAGATTCGGAGTCGAGGAGGAGAGATGTATGATCCCGCATTCCACAGGATGCGTCGATACCACATCACTGTCCTTGTCTTTACTGATATCGCCTCTATACTGAGAACAAAAACGATTTCGTTTTTTGCGTTGATCCTGTCCGCATGCAAACTTTGTCAAGATTTCTTCTTAATTTAGAAGTTTTATGCACAAGACGCATTTTCTGACACTCCGATATGTGATTAGCTTGTAGATACGAGTGTGAGAATAAACATCCACAAAAGAAAGGTAGAACGAGGCGCGAAGAAAACATTGGTCGAAGATTTTTGCCGCGTATTTACGACGTAACGATAGATGTACGATCTCGTGAAGAAGGAGCGACTCTACGTGAGCTGCGTACGAAGATGGATCTCTCGCGTGCTCGATTGCTACCGTGATCGTACAAACATTATCGTTATTGCCGAGGGATCGCGTCGCCTTCATTGCTTCTCGCGAACGCAATTCTCGCTTTTTACCACAGTAAATTCCATCATTCAGAGTGACTTGCGTACTCTCTCTTTAAGACTTTCATGAAGTCTCTGTTCTAGTCGTCGCATTAATATATGTGGTATGTTACACGTATAAATCGAAATGATATTTCTTTTTTGGAGATATTAAAAAAAATAAAAGAATATTTTAGAACATTATTGCACTAATAATTGCTAAGAAATTTTGTCCAAGTCTTATATTTTTTTATCAAAGTCGTAAATTTATGCGCATTTATTACTGCGCCATGTGTGTTGCGGAAACTTTGTGTAGGTGTGGGCGCGAAATTACCACGGTAAATACGCGTCGTTGGGTCTGACGATGGCGATGCCAAGGGAGTATATCCTTGACTGAAGGTAATCGAGCTCGCGCGTATAAATCCTATTAGAGGATTAGAGGGATGGCTGCGGGAACGCGTGTGTGCGAACATATACGCGTGCTTCCGTATCCCCATGCAAATATACAGCAGACCCCCAAGTACCCTTTCGTGGGTGCTGCGTCGTAAAGAGAAAAGGATAAACCCAACGATGTGTGCAGGATAGAACGGGATATCGAATCCTCCAGTATGAGTACGAGCTGAGAGTTTCGTGGTCGTATATGCACGCGTAAGGAACGTTTCGACAACGACGACGCGGCACAACCGGATGCATTCTGGTAAATCGAGCGCGGAGAACGGCCCTCCGATTTCGACCTCTTTCGACTTCCTACGAGGAGTGGTACGGAGAACTGGCACTCGATTTGCGAGCAATAAAACGACGATAGTCGACGGCCGTTCGCACCGCGATGCGCTCCTTTCGTCCCGCGAACTTCGCCCGCGAGCAAAGTGTATGTCCGCGATCGTTTTCGTTTCTATTAGGCTCGTAATAGTTTCAGCGAGACATAAACTCGGCGTGTGCATATATAGCCGCGGGTTTGAATCTGAAATTGTTCGTGTTCGTATTTATCGGCTTCTCTCGGTTGAAACGATATTTTTACACGTCATAATAACATGTTATTCTTCGAATCCGGTTTGAAAGTATAGACATGTATAACATATTTTTCAAATCTCGTATTTTTTTTTTATAAGATCTTTTTTCTCTATATATTTTTAATAAAATTCTTTTTAATAACTAAATTCTTCTAAACTTTATTCAGGTGCCATTCTTGTCAAAACTATTTAGATATGCGATGGGATTGTTTGTGGATCTCACTTGCGTCAAATTTAAAATAACTTAGATATAAATTATGAATTTATGTTTTCAAAGAGTGTTTTGTTCATTTATGTTTCTTTGATGTTAAATGACATTTTTTATCTTAATGTGTTTCGAACAATCGAAAAAGTTTGTCAATAATCTCAATTAATTTAACGAACGCGTTGAGATCGATTCGACTGGCGTCTGGGGGCTCACTGATCGATAGAATGCTTAGCGATCCGATTATCCGCGCGATTCGCGCGTTTCGAGAGCTCGCGATGTTAAATACTAACTCTTGGCCTTTGCGTAGCACTGTCTTGTAACGCGTCAACGGCTTTGACTGTCTTTTCACACGCGAAGTGGAGACTGACGCGTGTCAGCAACGAAGATCTTTAATAGGACCATTGCTCTATTTGCATCACGTAAGACTAGAATCTCCCAAACTATATATCATCAGATGTGTGAATAATGCAAACATCTGTACAATTATTTTAATATTTTGCAATAAGATAGTAGTTCAAGTCAATTGTCTTTCTTGTTTGAAAAATGGAAGTAATAAGTGAAATTAGAAAACTGCTAAATTAAATTGGAAATAAATGTTGAATATTGTGAGAGTCATTCTTTTTTCTTCTCAGATCTATGAGAAAGCAAAAGATTTCCCATATTCTACGTATACCGTTTTGACATTAATAATCACTGCCGGCAAAACTTATGTACGGATAATTGATCGCTAGACACTTTTGATAAACTTGAAGCGACTACACATAGAATTACCAGACGGCAATACCCTACATATGTCAGAAAAAAAATAAACAGCAAAAATAGAAGAGAAAGAAAGGGAGAGAGAGCTCAGAACCTGGCGCTATGCACGAACGATGATAATCAACGTTCGTTCATTCGTCCATGAGCATATTGAAAGACGCGCCGCTGAGAGGATCAGTCATTCGGTGCGGTGTGAACCGCTGCCACATCGCGGTCCGATCTTTTTCTTTCTTGTCGACTTTGTGTGTGGGCGATCGTGGCTGTCTGTCCCGAAACGACACATCCTTTCTCGTCTTTCCTTCAATGACAACGAAACCTCTCTCTCCATTCTTCCCATTTCTTCGCCTCGCTTTTCTATTTCTCTCGTGTACCTTCTTCTCTCTCTTCAACGTAAAACTTTACATCCTCTTCCTCGCTTCTGCCGAATTTTACGATCCATTACGCTATATTTATGCTCTATCTAAATGGGAGCATATTCACATGACTGAAACGTGCATAACGTATATATGCGCTATGGTCTATAAATTATCAGTTTATACTTAACAGTATAAGTAGTTTTTTGATATCACATTTAATCGTCTTCATGTGCCGTTAGATTTCGTATCCCACTCGCGTCGTACCCTTCGTAAGACGAACACGTTGTTCATGCTCCCACGAAACATTTATGTCCTGTCGAACGGTACTGAGACATGCGCTCGATATAGCTAAGACGCATTTGTCATTCACGAATAGGCGCGAGATCTCGCCTGGGTGGTCATTCCCTGACTATCACGAAATGCGAAGGAGAATGAGAGAAACAGAGTTAGAGAGAAACGAGTGTTGAAGGCTTTGCTTATCTGCGACAACAATGGGCGTTCCATCTCCGACACGGGCGACGATTTTCCTTTCTCGATAGCTCACTCCTCGCGTGACACATCCGCGGTCGTGTGGAGATTATGAAGTTTAGATTGCAGTGATCCTTATCGGGGCCAGGAATTTCGCGAGATTGCAGTAAGATATGATTAATATGCATAAATAAAATAGAGATTACATATGTTTGTTTTTTTACTGTGGATTTGAAAGTGAATTTTGCAAGAGTAATCATGTTATATTTATCTAGAACACATTCTTTGTGAAACTTTAAATTATATACATATATTTGATATTGAATAGGAAAAAGCGAATGTGTAAAAAGCGGTAAAATAGGCTTTGCAAAGAAAGAATTTTGTCCCAAGCAAAATGTACTTTGTATATGTGTGAGGTTTCGTGGCAGTAGGCAAAGTGGCAAAGCGGTACCAGGTGAGGCTGAAATGCTAGCAGGTGTGTCAACTACCGAGCAGGATAACGGCGGAGTCTTTCGGCTGGTCTCTGTCGTAAGCGAGACGAGCGAGGCGTTTTGCCATAAGTGAGCGTTTGCGTGACACCAGACTTAGGATAAACTTTGTTAGTAGCTATTTAAGAGACCGCTTGGCGGTCTCTGCGAGTTTTGCACGCACGTGTACACACGCGGAACTTTGCTCGGGAAAGATGTATATTCACGACGGAGAGGATAGAACGAGTCTTTCATTCTGCGCTTTTACGCTTGATCTCCGTGCGAGAATATTCCGCGGAAGCCTCGACTACGGATCGTCTCGGATTAAAGAAGACGCTTACATAGTCAATTTTGTTCCTGTAGAAATAAATTTTCCAATATATTAAAAAATAATCTTGGATTTTTATCTCGACTTGCACTGGCATAATTACTTCTACAAAGGAGAAATTATCGTATTTGACGGTATGACGATCTTTCGTTTCGCCTCGAGATATGGTCAGTCTGAAACGATAAACTTATTTCAAGGAAGATTTAAGCTTTTCTGAATAAGCGGTGACGCGCATAACATCTGCGTGTGACGATTATTTATATCTTCCGGGACGGCGAACGAGAGTATATCGACCTCACCCACGTGCTCTCAGGTGCGACCGAAACGTCGCGTCGTCAGATGAGAATGCTCGCTTATTCCCACGCAATCGCTTATTCCCGCACAATACGGTTCCGGCTACAATTTAGCTCTGAACTCGTCTCTCTTATAATTCTTTTTCTTTTTCTCTATACTTTTCCTCGCTTTCGCGTCTCCGTGTTCATCGTTCTTGCTCTTAAGAGCAATCAAGAATAGACGCAACAACGCCTTTGGCAATAGAGTTGTTGTTATATCGACGCTTCGTTTGGCCCAGTCGCGTTACTGTGACAAACGGCACTACTCTCGTAGAGCTACTTCTGCCGTCCGTGCGTCGTTGAGTCACCGTCGAGTCGTCATAGGTGTTGTAGGTCGCTTATTAATCGAGATTTTGATGGAAGACTTTCCCACCATACATCTACCGTTGGAAGATAACTCAAACTGAAGAAGTCTCTTCCATCTTTCGTCCCGAAAATCACTTTTATCGCACTTAAATCTTGTTCTTCATAAATGATGCGAATTAACGCGAAATATCTATTAATTAATCGACGTCGGCGATACAGATTTGTCGCGTATAATTCAGTGGCGTGTGTCCGCCGTAACCGCGCGCGAAATTAATTCCGCGCTTAACACATGTCCCGTTTTCAGAAGCCATTCGTCTCATTTAGCGTCCGTTTCTCCGTTTCGCTCGCGCGATCCAAAAGGATGGTGCCACGCGATTAGTTTCAGCGCTTGTGCAACAAAGTGCGGTCATATTCTTGGATCCATATTCATGTGATTTCGTGCCAACTGAAGCTTACTTGATTTTCGGCTTATAATTTCATTGATCGCGACCAAGTTTGGAAAACTGGGAAAAATCTGGAAGATAATAAACTTTCGCTTTTTGGAGTTTCTTTTTTTTTCTATCATAAGAATGGAATAATCAGTATCACAATATTTATTGATGTTTTTCATTTGTAATAAATATATATATATATTCAACGATTATTAAATTATGCCCTGGTATAACCATTTTCTCGATTCTATACGCTCTCGTGTCTCAGGAACAATAAGTCGTTTGATCTTGCGGCGCAAAGATAGCGCTTTTGATTCCGGCTCATTAATCGTACGCGTCTACCAGTCGTTCCTGCTCGGAGTTCGTCGACGCCACCACGACGCGACGTGGACTCGAAGAAACGGACGGTGAACGAGCGAACCGGGCGGATCATCGAGTGGAACCGTTCGGCACGATGTCTATATGGAAGTGTGACATCTTGACGGTTATTCCTGGCCACTTCTCTCGGCGTCTGCCTTCTATTAAACGACGCGCGGTGCGCACCTTGGATGGTAGAGGCGTACAAGGGGACAAGAGAGTGTGACGACGATGTAGCGGTACGACGACGACGACGACGACGACGACGACGACGACGACGACGACGACGACGACGACGACGACGACGACGACGACG
>Ga0157364_1001126_pt1 | contig 21766 bp, 12 predicted proteins | sample AttsexASBM2_FD_111476 | JGI IMG/M metagenome (GOLD analysis project Ga0157364, IMG submission 111476) | Fungus gardens microbial communities from leaf cutter ant in Ribeirão Preto, State of São Paulo, Brazil - Atta sexdens ASBM2 | ecosystem: Host-associated > Fungi > Mycelium > Unclassified ...
AGTTTAGTCTTTAGAAAGTATTAAAGTTATATATTACAATAAAGGAAAGGTCTGTCTATTTAATCAGATGTCTAATATTAAAAAAAAAAAAAGAAATGCATAGAACACGAATGACTCAATCGTGTGTACTTAAGGATTACACCCTTAATTTTCCCTTAAGGGAAAAATACTTAGTTCTATGCGAATATGTTTTAACTATCAGCAAAAAGGAATGAATAATATTTTAATGAACTACTTTAAACGGCAATATTAAATGTATGTAATATATAGTTTTAGTCTTTATCTAAGCATTTGGCGCTAATAGCGAGAGTTGCCAGACAGTAAATAAATGATTTTACATTTCGCTAGAGAAGAAAATGCGATGATACTTCCTGTCGCGATACGCAGAATCGTCAGAATTTTTTCCTTTCTTCCACGGTTGTTATCTCTCTGTACTTACATGGTAAAATATATATCTCATCGTTTGCTTGCACAAACGCACTCGCATATTGCGCGTTTATCGCGTCGCGCAGAACGGTCATTAATTGATTCGTGGATTGAAAACGTGTGTCTTAATTTCGCATAATTAGTCGCGTCCAGCTGATAGCCTTCGTTTGAATCCATACGAGCGAAAAAGCGCTCTATCTGCGATGCTATTTTATAATAACCATCTCTCAAGCCGTATGTCATGCATTCCACTTTTCCACGGAGCCAAAGTGCTACCAATACTTTGTCAAACGTCGTTACGCTCTTATCGTAGCTTAAAAGCACTGTCTGACCTTAACTGTAGTCTTATAGTGTCCACCTCGATTACACCGTCTCGGCAATCATCTCGCTGAATGCGCGAGTGGCGAGTGTAATTTCGCGAAAGATATTTGAGTGCATCGGCGCGCCGGAACGCGATGGAAATATGTACGTGATAGGCTACTTTGGCTCCTTCTTTTTTACGGGCGCGTAAAAAAGCGCTGCGTCGGCGGATCGCCAATTAAAACATCGTACTCTCGACGAACATGTCGCATATAGAACGATGTGCACACAATTCCACGCTTCATCGACATTGCGAGTTTTTGATACCGATTGCGCACACAAGCGTATCTATAGGGTTGAAAAAAAAATTTTGTAATCTAAGAATGTAAGAGTATATTTGTAAATAATAATTCAAGAAGATTCTGATTAGTTAAGTAATTAGATGTAGATCAGTATAAAGTAAAAAGATGTTATCATATATATGTATCAAATGTTTTGAAACTATAATACAAAGTAAAAATGTATTTTTGAGTATGCATGTCAATAAAAAGATAGATATTTTCTAGCACTAATCACTTTTATGTTGATTAATCAAGATTCTTTTTGTTATTGACAAAATACATTTTGAGATTCTATTGAATTAGAATTGTATGTGCGTGTGTAATAAAAAAGCAGTTTATTCTTTTTCGAAGAAGTATTCTTTTTAGAGAAAACGCTGGATAATAATAAAAAATAATAAAAAATTATTTAGATCACTATTGCAATAAGATACAAAAATTGATAACAAAAAAGATCTGCGGACATATATTAGGAAGATTTTGTAATCCTTCAACTATTGTTATGCTCTTTTAAATTTTTCCTAACACTCTCTTTTTCCTAACACTCTATATAGACATCGCGGGCGATTGTAAGAGCCAGCACAATGGGGTAGGAAACAAGAGCCGGCGTGCACATCAAAGTCTCGGAAGTTATGGAGAGGGACTGCCGGTGCATCCGGCGCAGACTGATAATCATCTGTACGAAATACTTTGTAATCGTTAATTACGGCGCAGCCACGAGCTTTCGAGGACGGGATCAGGCGCCATTGGGGGAGACAGGAAAGCCGAGGGAGCGCTTTTGCGTACGGCTGTCACAAAGTAGAGTACAAATACGAGCACTTTGGATCACGGTGGAATCCTCCGCTCGTTCCGGTCCATTACAATTGGGCAAGCTTTTATTCACCACTTTAGTTTTTTATACCGACGGTTATCGCAAAATATTTCTCATAAATCGAATACAGTCTCTGTGTACGTATTTGCTAGCCTAGAGAAATTGTCGACATGTTTGAAATTTTTTTTATTGCTTCAATTAAACATCACTGATTCTAACAATCTTGATGTTTAATTGTAATTTCTAAAATTTGATTGAATGTATAATATTCGATTAACATTTATTTTTTCATATTTGTTTCTGTAATTTATCATCTCGATCGTTTTCCCTCTCTTCCTTTCTTTTCACATATTTATTATTTTTTTATTTAAAAAATTAATATCACTTTATTGTCATTCTTGAAGATAATAGGAAAGAATGAAACGTGACTAAAAATATTCGAGAAGTGCTCGGCGCAAGAAGAATCGCGCGTAACGGCTCGATAATCTTTAACAATTGAGCGGAAGCAATGATCTCTCAGAAGGAGAGCCGGGATGATTCTGCAGGCAACGACCGAGTTCCTTGGTAATATTCAAATCGTTGGATCTGTCAGGCCCTGACAGACTTCGGGTAGGTCGTATTTCGTAGGCAGCCTCAAATGAGGCGGCGAAAGATTTCGCGAGAATTTCTCTCGAGCCCTCGCCGTGAAAAGTTCTTTCTTCCTTCCTTTCGAGGGAGTGGAACGTTTCGGTAAATGAAGCGCGCTGAAAACGAATCGTCCGACCGAGAAGAAAAGCCGTTGCTAAACATTCGAATGCTCGAACAAATCCCAAGTACTCAATCCCGCTGCGAGATATTTTCTGTTTTATTATAGCTTTTCAGTTATGCGATCCCGATGAAAGTTTTCTCCAGAAAGACATGTTCAATTGTGTGCGACAAGATGTGCCGCGCAATTTTCCAAAAACACAATACGTCTGATCGCTCGTCTCTTTTCTCGCGGGTGTTATTGCGAAATTGCACGCGGGATTGAAGGCGCGCAAGGAGATCTCGCGAGGCGTGATAACGAAAAACTCTCTAATCGCTCTTGCGTATATACGTTGCACTCGATATTTTCTTACTCGAATTCTCTCCCCGGTTATTACTCACTGCCGTTGATAATTATTGCGAACTGGTCTTTCGCGTTCTCTCTATCTCTTTCTCCCTCCCTTTACTCGTCAAGCTAGCGTATTATGAAAACGGTGCTCTGCCTCCTCTAGAACAGCTTCCGAGTTTCGCGCGCGGTAATCACGATCGCTTCTCGGAAAATTTTGCCCCATGGCCAGGGCGTGCCGGCCACCGTATTCTCGTCTTTCTTCGTCTCTTTGTTTCATATCGTCCATTAACAGCGCGCTCGCGCGCGGAGCAGGTCGGGGCTCGTGCCGTGCAAGCCGCACCAGGAAATCAAGGAGCGAGTTATCATTACCATCTCGGCAGATTGCCGCAGCCGAGAGTGCGTACACAATCCTGGCGCTAATAAGAGCACTGTAAAAGAGACGGTGGTCGGCAGGGAGGGACTCGAACCTAACCTCCTCGGAGGAGGCGGACTAAGAAACGTTATAAAATCTACGCGACCGCAAAAACCGCAGCGTTGCGGCGCTCTAGGTTCAAGTAACAAGTTCAGTGGCCTTAATAGACGCGGATCGCACCATCCGATCGTATCGACTCACCTGACGGAGGAACGAGCCCGCGACTCCATTCCGTGGAAGCTGCACAGTCACGAACACTGAAAAAAAACTTGCATGGATCCATTCGAATTATTTCCTGAAAGGTTGTATCGTATTTCATGAATTACTTTGAGTATCTTCCTCCGCTTTAAAAAGCGAACGAGCTATCGATCACAGCAATTTGCGACTACCCTTTTTCATTCGCGTTCACCGAAGCAGCGCAGATATTAGATGACTTCGATTACATTATTAAGAAAACCTAGCTATTGGCCGAGATTATTGGCTTCTCTTATTGGGAGATCTATTACGCGGTTTAAATGTTGTAAAATACAAACGCGAGGGAATATAACTGTAAAACGCCAGCAGGCGAATGAACGTGTCAGCGCGCAGGTGTGTCTAGCAAAGTCTATTTGTTAAGAAAATGGAAAGTGGGTACGCGCTCCGTGAACTGTTAAATGACAATATTGATTGTCCGCATATAAGGGTTTTTGCGCGCTCCCGCGTTGATATGATCGGCCTGGAGATCGATAGATTTGATCGTGATTGCGCTCGGCACAGTTGCGCACGAGTGCCGCTGATTGCGTTTTAAAGCGTGTATCTAACGCGAGAAAAACGATCCGATGCACTATGATTGCTGACTCCCTCTCTCTTTCTCTCTGTCTCTCTTTCCTTCTCGCTCCTAACGGAGAGTACCCCCTGCGGCTATAGGTCGTCGAGAGATTTATTACTGCGTATCTACAAATTTTGCACGAACGTTGGATTTTCAATATTTTTTCGAGCATGCTGGCTATTAAATAGTTGTTCAACAAATATTTCCTATCGAAATTCAACCATTTCAATGAATAACGAACAATATTTATTATTTTGCAATAATTATTTTATTAATATGTAAATAACGAACGAAGTGAACGAAGTAAACCGATTAAAAATCTTGCGTAAGGAATTAACTTTAATTAAGCCATTTACTTAATTTTCCATTATACTTTTAACAGTTTAAGAATTTTTATCTCTCTATTGCTATCGTTGCGACATTATTAACGACTAACTGAATTTCCACTTTTGTGAGCCTAATGGGTTTCGTTACTTACTCTCCATGCCAATAGGCAGCACATACCTTTGAGTACAAACGTCGATCGATTCAAGGCAGGAATCAGGGAGGATCGGATATCTAGACGCGTCTAGTGATGTTAACGGGCGTCAGATGGATCGAGATGGACCATCCTCCGGCAGCATCTACGACCGATGCACGTCGCATGGTACCATCGACCTGCACGCCACGTCGAGACCCTACCTAATACCGTCGGTCACGATATCGGGCTATTCGCTTGTGAATTAGCGTTGGCTTGCATTGGGTTATTATGTCATAACAGCATGACCACCTGGAGGCAATTGCCCGGTAGTGCCGATGCGAACGACGAAACCTGTCGTCCTATTTATTGCCTGCCGTCTGCGATCGTACAACCTATAGCTAGCCAGACGGAATTAGACCGGATATCCGCGCAATCTAGCGATCGCTCGTCCGTCGGCCGTATCTCGGACGGTATAATGCACGTATTTCGGACATTTCATAGGCACGCCGGAATACTAAACAACGTCGTGTCGCGTCGCGTCGCGTCGCGTCGCGTCGCGTCCTATTTGATTCCGTTTCTATTTGATCGCCGATGTAGATGCATCAGGCACCACAGCTAGAGCCTAGGTTCGATATTGCCTGAACGTAATGGCGCGTTACGTAACATCGAAAGATTTCAATCACGCAATCGTTTTCTCTTCGTGGTTATTTACGCAAGTAACTAGCTTATTGACATAAATACAAATAACGCAGAAATTAATGGAGACGAAAAATTGGAGATTTAGTGAGAAATATTTTTAATTGAATTCTCTGAAAATTATTTTGAATACTACTCTTACAGATACGATTTTGCATGCGAGAACTCGAATAAGTTTGTCAACGAGGTTGGTGCATGATTTTTTTATTTTCTACGTGAGTGCACAATTGCATTCTATGCCGCCGTGTGCCGTATATCTTTTATCGCGTTATCGAAGCTTTTAGTGAGTTGACAGAGTAATAAGCATTTAAAAGGGTTATTCAGTTTCACGCGGAGTATTGAAAAATACAAAAGATACGAAATCAAAGCGCGAACCGTAATTCGCGTATTGCGAGTGCACTTGAGTTGCATTTGCAAATATAAGATAACAGGTATCTCTTTAAGTACATCAATTAGTAATAACGATTTTCACTTGTGCATAGCAAATTGCAGCGCGCATTCAGAAAAAAATTGAGACATATGTGAAAAGAGGACAGACGATTGGTCGTAAAATTATCGTTATGTTTGTGTGTATTGATAAAACTTAATTATATTATTATAGTTTGTCATTTTTCAGTTAACTTGTAGTTTAAATTTAACTTCATTTAATTTGATAATAATATAAAAATTGTGTTTTCTAATTATGATTAATTAGTTATGATTAATTAGGATTTACAATTAAATGAAAGGAGAAAAATAAACAATAGATTTTAACTTATCGCAAAAGTTATCGACCGGAAGACTATGCGTAGAAATCGTGTTATCATTAAACGCCGTATGAGCGAGATCCAGTACGCTGTAATATCTCACTTTGAGATACGGGAGTGTAAGCGAACGTTTGCGTGATTACGCGCGCAATCTCGAAAGCCGATGGTAGATTTCGTTCTCTCGAAATCGAGCGGGACTCGTTTCACGAACACTACAAAGTGTTGCTTATCGTTTACGGGTCGGAGTTCGTCGACCTGTCGGGCAGGACAAATTCCCAAGACTCTCGCGGATGATTCATCCGCTCCTGTGTCAAAAGGCATCCAATTTGCCTCCCGTCGCCTTCTGTCCCCTCTTCTTTCCCCCGTAAGATTAATGCAAGACACAAGGTGCAGTAGAACGTGCGTTCGTAAAGATGGCGGTGCTTTTTCTCTCCTCTGATGGAAATATGAAATAAAATATGAAATGTATTAGATTGGTAAGGTCGAAAGAGAAAGGGCGTCGAAATACATCCTCGAAGCGGATAAAGTGAATTTGGAGGGCACAAAACAGTGGCGGATTTATTGAATATGGAATCCCAAGCAACAATTAATAAAGAGAATAAAGATATTAGCTAAAGAATCGTTTAACAATATCATATACCCGCAGTAGAATAATTTTTGTGTTATAATTATTACGTTAAAAAACGAATGTATTCATACATAATGAATACTGCGCCACTACGGGGTCATAGAAAATAATGTAAAGACGAGATTTACATAAAAATAATGTTTCATAAAATTTTTTACAAACAAATATTCCTTATAGGGGAAAACTGTTCATTTTACGCATCGAGTATACCTAAAGGCATGTTTTTGCGCCTATTGAAAAATCCGTTACTGGTAGGGGAGAAAGACGGAGAGAAGCATAAACGTATTTACTCGGGCTCAGCATAATATCGTGAGCTTTTATAACCAATAAAAGTTACAGCTGACACTTCTCTTCTCTCTGCGGTGACTGCGATATGCCGAATGCGCGGACACGCTTCTTCTTTCGTCGTCGTCAGCCTCTCCTCGTCCTCGTCGTCGTCGTCGTCGTGTGCGTTCCGAGAGCTTGGCGGGTGCACACGCGGAACGAGGCGATTTATGAGTGACGAGCGACATGGTAACGAGCTTCGCGCGCGCGATCCGAACAATCGTTCGCTTTGTGTCCGGAGAGCTCTTTGTGCCTTCCGCACGCTGTACCGAGGGACCTCGGCTGCACCTCTGCCCGTAGTCGTAATTTAATTAAGTCGGTAGCAGTGCGTTCTCGACAAAACGTTTTACGCGCACTTGGCGCTTGGCGTGAGCGTCGCGCGATGTGTACTCGATAAATTTTTAAAAACAAACATAGCAAACAGACGTAGTTTGCAGGAACAACTGTTCAATACTGACTTGCATTTTCATGCACGAGTTTCAAAAGCACTTTTGTAGATACTTTTATTCTTGACTTAATAAACGATTTATTGAAAACAATTGAAAATTTTTTTTTCGCTTGCTTACAAAAAAAAACGAAAATATAAAGAAAAAAGAAAGAACATACTCTATAATTAGTTATTATATTAAAATTGCATTTTAAAATTAATATTACAAAAATTTAATGATTCAAAAGATTTCAACTTATTTTCTGGAAATTTCATTTTGAGTTTGTATCGATTCGGTTGTTGTAGCAAATGTTCAACATATAATATTTAGAAATCTTTTAAATATTTGATTTCCTGTATTACAACTCGATTTCGATCGGTATACTATCAGAGTAGACAAGCTAATAAAGATTCATATAATTTCAGTACACATATAACGCGGTGCATACACATTTCGTCGGGTAATCACTTGCAAAATAGCACTTACCTCACGTCACGAACCGTGTTAAACGCATCGCACCTCATTACACCCGACTTCCTCGCTGCGTATAATAAACCCTTCGAGAATTAATAAAGGCACGATAAGGCACACGCGCGAAGCCGGACTCATTGTAATTAACAATATCCTCGTTTCGCAGGAAGAAAACGAAAATGCAACGCGAGCGATCCTCTTCGTAGATACATATGAGCTTTTCCTCCATAAAAGAGCATGAAATCCAGTGCGTTACGACCACGTGAGCGATCTGCCATTGGTAGCCGAACTCTAAATATAAGGGCGATAAAGATTTTATGAAAGACCGCTGCGCGGTCGCACAGAAGGGTGTTCTGGTAATTAGAAATATTCTGTTGCGAGGACAGTTAATATCTTCATTTGACCAGGACTAAAAAAAGATTTTATCGACAAGAGGAGAGAGATGCATATCGATAGACAAGACCGAATTGGGAGATCGATAGTCGCGGAACTCGACTGTATCTCTTGGAATGCGAGCCACACTGTCTCGTTAAAATTACGATCTTATCTTCGAAGGAGGAAGAGGAAGATACGGGGTCGCAACGTGCTTCCGCGCCGTTACAATGTATGTCGAAATGTGACCTCGAGTTGGAAAGCGCTCTTGTTCCGAGGAGATTTTCGAGGGGAATTGCCAGGAAACTGCGCCACGAAAATGCAGTTGGATGCTCCCGCGGGCAGACCTCGCTCTACCGCCGATCGTCAGTCGGGCCTCCACGCTTTTACGATAGTTTTACTGCGCGGAATTAATCAAACGGAATAAAATAACGAGAATGACTCGCCTAGCGGGGCTCGCGAATGGGATTTATCGTTGCGCGAAGTACTTTCTGTTTACAATTACGCCGACGCGGGCTTTATTGCTAATAGCGACGCGAAATGGCGAGCACTCGCTCATCGTCGTCGATTGTCCGCTCGGCAATATTCTTCCACTATTGCGGAAAGGTGGGCTATCGAAGACGAGCTCGTCGGTTTATTACCGGTGATTATCGCCAAGTTTGGCATTAATCGCTTCCACTATTTTCCCCTATGTCGCAATTGCTTAAAGTATCGCTGTTTTACGAGAAGAAATAACGTATTTTGAAATTCAATTTATTTACTAATGCGCTCATACACACGACTATAATATTCTTATAAAAAACTAGATATTTCCCTGTATCCCGTGATATTGCAGAAGCTCTTCAACGAGACTTAATGACACACACACACACACACACACACACACACACACACACACGCGCGCGCGCGCGCACGCGCACACACATACACATACACACACACATGATCAATATTTCCGACTCGGTATTAATTGCTTCTACTATTTCCCTCTGCGTTGTAATTACGTAAAATATGGCTATTTTACGATGGAAAATAATGTATTTTTAAAATTTAATTTATTTATTAATATACTGAAAAAAGTTAATAGCTATCAATGAATTGAGTGAAATAATACCAATAAAATGTTTGATTAATATAGACAAAAATAATTTTACTTTCTTAAATATTTGTTAAATATAATAAATAATTAATCATTCGGTAATACTTATTAAATATTTAGGAGAGTAAAATTATTTTTGATTACATTATTTTGATTACAACCGAATATTTTATTGGTATTATTTTATTCAATATTTGGTATATATTAGTTATTTTATTACCAGACTCTTTGTTTAATGTACGCACGTATATTGTAACAATGTTATAAGAAAACTAGATATTTCTCTGTATCTCGAGATATTGCAGAAGCTGTTCAACGAGTCTTGACGACATACACGGTCAATATCTCCGACTTGGCGCTCTGTCGCATTTTATTGGCGCTCGTTCGAGGTACACGTAATAATTCATGCGGGTGTCTTGCGTAAAGATGGCAGCGATATGGGTAATAAAATGCGCGGTGGCAAGAAATGTGATTTTATGATAAATATTAATGTTGTGGTGACGACAGCTCGCCGCGGTCCATGTCGCGGCGACGGCGACAGCGACGGCGGGATTGGAAACGATGTTAAACGATTGAGGATCACGTCGATCTTACTTTCATTGTCCGTGATTAATGGTAAAACGTTTCTGCTGGTTTTTACGTGCAACCGCAGAGAAAGCTGAGAGACTTAGGATTACATCTGCGGTGTGCACTATTGGACAACAGTCGCGGTGGTGTCGCGAGTCGTGTTGTAGGAAGCGCAGAGGTCGATTTACAGTTACGGGGACGCCGATACAAGACGATACAATAAGGAAACAGGAAGGTACTAACGAGGCGGAACGTTTCACTTATCGGCAGCGCAGTTAGAATCTGTTGTGAAATGCATTACAGTAAAAATAATAGCAAAAAAAAAAACAAAAATTTGTTTCTAATTTTTTTCGTTAATTCAATTATAATTTTAATTAGAATTTCGTATGTAATGTTTAATTATGTTTTTAAAGGTAGATATTTATGAGGCTAAAAGTCTCTGTGAATTATTATTTCACCGTAATGCGAACCTGTGCTCATTATTTATTTACTGTACGCTGAAGTACCATTTTCGTTTGGAAGTAATTAAACTGTGAAATGGTTCTGGCGCGAAGTAAAGTTAGGAGAAGGTAACGATAGGAAACACACTGTTGAAGGGTTGATAAAGGCCGCGGCGCTAGTTAACGGAAAACGCTTTATATGTCCTATCCCTGGGAGAATATCCGAAGAAGATAGCGCTTGATATACGATCGCGTAGCCGTATAAATTAACTCCTGGTGACATTTAGATTAATTGTTCCGCGTGCGCGTCGCCTGGGGTATGCTTTTTAGGGTAAGAAATCGCAATCATTATTCCAACTGATCCCCCGTGTCTGCCTTGTGGCTATGTATTTGACTAGAACTTTTACGAAACATATGTGAATATATAGCAGTATTTAATTGAGGTAAATAACATATTAATAACTTTTGATTTATAAACAAATTTGGAATAGTTACATATAAAATAAAGAAAAATAAAGATAAATGTATATAAAGTTTAATGCAAAAAGTTAAAAGAAGTAAATGTTTATTAGAAATAAATTAATATTCAAGTTTTTCATCTTAATTCTTTACCGATTAGAAAAAATCTTATGTAAAATAAATAAATTTCTGAATTTGACTTAATTAATTGAGAGTATCTCTTGTACTTTACGTTCCTGACGTGCTCAAGCACGATTTCATAATATTTGCCCACAGGCTGATATCAGGGATCTTCGATTTGATTGCAGTCGCCGCAGGAGCAAGATCCCCGCAGGCGCTACGGGTACACACAATGTATACGGGGTGGTCATTAGGACAAAACGTTTCCTTTGATCCCGTCACGATCCCGCAAGAACATCCTCAAAACGATGTGTCCAAGGATCGTCAATCCTGTACGGACGCTCGTTCGTGCTCTTTATGGCTCTCTTTTTCTCTATCGTTATTGATATTCGTCGGACTTAGGCACGAATAGGGCTGTGGTAAGGCGCCCGCATTGTATCAACAACCCTCGAGAGAAAATCAGAAGCTGCGAATTATGATAGGGGCCTCAAAGCATCCCGGTGTTGTCATTAGTGGCGTACCGAAAGTGCGAATCTTATTGTTAAATGAACGTCTTTTGCTACATTTCAGTCAAGGTGAAACGAAAAGGATGATTTTGCTGAAGTATTTAAAAATTTAGTTAGATACAGATCTGAAAATAATTTTGTTCTTTTAAACAACTATACAAATAATTATGTAGGAATATCAAGTCTGATGAGCAATGCTACAAAAAGTTTTGATATTCTAATTATTTTGATGATTCAATAGATTATTTTTCATCTCATACATTTAACCCGCGAATATAAACTTTCTTAAGTACTTATTGTCTAAGATAGTGATCGAGTAAAATATTTTATTTGTTTAATATAGTTATCCAAATATCGCATAAACTCCACAATTAAATTTATTATACTTCCCATATATCGGAATGCGTAAAACGTTGGCACAGATTAGATTTCGACATATTAAAAAAAAAATTTAATTTTAATTTTTTTATGAATATCGAAATAAAGTTTCCGCAGGTTTCCATAATCGTACAATATTGTACAAGTAGTCCATTTTTAGTCCATTTTTAGTACCTAGGTATAGATACTCTGAAAAAAAGTACCAAGATACAAGTACTTTCATTTTTAATATAAAATATCAGAATAAATTGACATTTTGACATCAAAATGACAGCTTGACATGTAACATTCTATATGACTTGATATACTTGATGTAATAAATTGACATCAAAAATATCAGCGCTAATTCAAAATTAATGTTCTAAATATGATGATGTCAAAATGTAATACAAATTTGTGTGTGTGTGTGGTAATTATAAAGCTATCTTAGTGCAGGAAAGTATCATTCAAAACTAAAATGTATCTAAAGGTACACAAGAAGTGACACCTAGATATAGATATAGGTATCAAAAAAAAGCACCTCGATACAGTTCCGAGATACGTAAATTTGTACCTAGTTAGAGTATCTAAGTACTTATACCTAGGCACTGCACAACACTGATCACGTAAACGATGCCAATTACACGTCGAGGCAACCGTCGACGTCGTAATTACTTTTCGGTCCATTTAAAGTTAACGGGAACCCCTCCGTTGGATTGCCGCAGCAAAATTTTCATCCCCGTCGAGTCGCGACGTATTTTTTTTTTTCACAACGGACGCCACCGCCGCCAACCAACCGATGGCGAGGAACAGCAATTTCCTGAGGAATATCCGGATTTACGGGGCTCCTCGAGGATATCGAACAAATTTAGCGCGAAACACGTAACGAACGAGTTCCGTGACACAGGACCGAAGAGAGACGGGAGAAGGAAAGTACTATACGTATATATACGGTAGTAGAAAACTTTAACTACCTCACAGCTCATAACCCCGTTATGACCCGCGACATGTATACATATCCTCTGCACTCTCTTTCTCTCCCTACCTTATTATTTTCTTGTCCAGGCAAATATTGTTTAGACATTACCCTGAGAAAAATGTTCTGTTTAAATCAACAAAATGGTCAAACATAAATGGCATTTTGGTAAAACAAGAAGAAACAGAATTTCTAGTTTAATCAGAAGTTTAAATTTGGTTTCACCAAAGTGCTATTTTTATTGAACCCCGTTGTTGGTTTAATCAGAATGCTTTTCTCAGTGTAACGTCCGTGGACTTACGGATCACTCAAGCGAATGTTATCTCAAGCGAGACGTTTTTCCGGATTGAAACGACGACTAGAAATGACGATTTAAGCCGCACTGTCGGCGAGAGAGGACATTTTTCCGCCTTGCTATCGATTACCAAAGGACGACGGCCACTTTGTGCCTATCCCACGTGTCGCCGGTGGATCTCTGATTTTCCTTGTAAACCTCAAAGGCGGGGATTGCTCGTGGGCGATTCCCCTTCCCAGTCTGCTTGTTATGTCAGCATCGAGGGGTTGCCTCGCTTTTATCCCCCTACGTCGCGTTCAATGGATTTTTTTCTTCTTCCGATCTGCGGGCGTCGACCAGATTCGTCGAGTGTGAGAGTAACAAGCTCCCAGCATCCGAGAATATCTTCCGCAAATTTATTTATGGACGACGCGCGAGGCGGAACGGCGCATTGTGTACCGAAGACACAACGCTATGTATAGCTATGCGGCACGTACCTACAAACGACGGACTTATTCATGAGCGGATTTAGGGCCCCGTTGTTGTTTGCTTGTTTACTCATGTATCTGGCTCGATGTATTATTAGACGTTTACGGAGTATCACTGTCAACGGTGCTATCTTGACACGCGATGCAAATGTACGCACGAATGCAGACGTATATTCGCGTTACGCAGTTTAGTTGCTGCTGGAATGTTTATTGTGCTATCATAGTTGGAACATTGTCGGTTCGAGTAGTGAGAGAGAGGGAGGGAGGAAGAGAGAGAGAGAGAGAGAGAGAGCCGTTCTTATCTGACAATTTGTTTACTCCCATCATGCTCGTTTCTACCAATGTAATTTAATCTCAATTCTACTATCTCTTCATCTTTTTCTGATTCTAAGAATTAGAAAATGATAATGAATAAGTATAAATTCAACCGAGATTAAATTTAATCATTAGTAGAAACGGATATTGGTGCGAGATTTGTGAGCTATGATTACGATTGCGTTTATTAATCTGAAAGCTTCTGTCGTGAATTGCAATTAAGAGTATTCCGCGCGATGGCGTCCGTCCATCCTTTTAGCTATTCGAACGGAACGGAACGTTTTAAGCGATGATTCAGCTTGAAACTGCGAGAGACGAGCAGACACCCTTCTGTCAGTCAAGGAAGTGTCAAAAGCGTTGTGACCATCCCTCAACAGCCACTTTAAAATTACACCGATAATGAAATCGTGTCCCCGCCACTTCTAATTCCTAAGTCAAACCCTGCGCACAGACCGAGGAACAGATGCGGGGACAATGGCGAGTCGATCGTCGGTGCGAAATGAATTTAAAGTCGGGATTTAAAGGTTCTGGTGACACAAAACATTCCCCCTTTTTTTCTCGATGTAGCGTTGCGCGCGTAGTCACAATTATTACAAGCCGATCGGTCGTAACAGATATTGTTAGTCTCCAGCGAAAGGGGTTCGTTTGATGCGGTAGGGACGAAGAGTGTTAATGACTTCGCTGCGTATCGATTCTGTGTATCTATTAGAATGTAAACTTCGCCAATAGCCAATTATTAAACGGGTTGCGATCATTTTTATTCCAGACACTTCACATATATCTTCTTCGTAATGCTTCATCTATTCGCGTTACAGCTTGTGTTAAAAAAAGAAAAATAGACAAGTTGCACCGGCATCGTTAACGTTTTGTTAGAAAAATTGATTCGATTCTTTTCGTTTTTGCGTCTGTTAATCTAATCATAAATTACCAACAAGCACACGAAAAGAAGACTATCGCGAGATATGGCGAAGCCGTCGCCATTGGCGACATATCTTATATGTTTTTCACGTACTTGAGTAAGTACATAAAGCGCGCGCTGCGATTTCCCAAGTTTCCGCGTAAGTTTGTCCTGTCCCATTTAGCGCGGAAGATTTAACACTTCCACTACGTAGTTTACGATATACAGATACATGTATAGTACCTGCACCACCCGAAGTTACGAGTGGGAGAAGACGAGTAGACTGGATGCATGGCGCATGTATACGTACGTTCCAGTACGTCGAGGCGGCGGGCGTTATGCATGGGGTGCCATTCTGGCGCGCTTTAACACCCGTATATAAGGGTGAAATTACACCTCCGGCCATTCCTGTATTTTCGGAACTTGATTAACGTCGCCGTCCCGGACGATTATAGCACTACGTGACGGGGGATTAGTTAGAGTCGTCACGAAACATGTTGTCAAATATATAGCGTCTCCATTTGTATTTTACATATCATTTTTTTTTTTTACTAAAAATACAATTTAGAAACATGTTAATCCTCTGTCTGCAATTATATTTTTACTTTCCCAGTATGCAATCTGGATCTTTTTATTCAGTTCAAGTTTTTTTACTGGAAAGACTTCAAAAAATGTTTAAGGAACAATTCAGATTTAAGCAGATTTTTGCACAACGCATAATGAATAAAGTATAAAAGTATAAAGTATAAAAGTACAAAGTATAAAAGAATCAACCAATCAAAGTCCATTTCATGGAAGGGAGGAAATGAAGCATTTTGATTGATTTATTTTGTTTGCATTACATGTTATGCAAAATTTTTTGCTTCCACCCTTACTTTTCAACATCTCTGTTACATTGTTCAGCGGACATAATGGTTGAGTGAGCGCTTAATAATTACTGCCTGCGTGATTCAAGTAGAATTTTTAATTTATAATAAATCAAGAAGGATATATCAATAGTAACGAGCGCTGTTATTTGCTGAATGCATTCAATATGAAACAGTTTTTTAACTGAAATGTTAAAATTTTTATTTAATAAAAATGAAGTCCGAGCAAAAAAATGAGAAAGAAAATTTCAGAGTGAAATCGCTTGTATTAAAAAAAACTCAGATTGCAGACGAATGGTTAATTATTGAGTTGTTGCATTTGAAATTCATTGGAATACGAATGCATCTCGTGTTTTTTATTATCATATTATATATTTCTCTGGCCGCGACTGCGATGCAAATCGGGACGTGGCGATATCACGAAGAGTTATGCAGAAGCGAATAATTCGCGCGACATTGCGCTGCGCGAGGAATCTAACGTAATCGATTACGGAAATAAGTGCAGGACGATGGTACGCGCGCAATAACTGAGTGGTAATAAAAGTAATAAAAACACTATTTCAGCATCCATAAAGCTCATACTATAAATAACAGATAGCTCAATCTGCTGTTACGCAAGCATCGATGAATCTGGGAAGAAGTTTTACCATCGTCGCGACAAGCTCTACGAAACATTGCTGTCTCGCCGCTTCGAGAAACGCCTCTGCCGCCGGCGATCTTTCGCGTGGATATAAAATCTTTCATTTCCATTTTGAAATTCGATGTGCGTAAGCAGGCGTGTGCATGCAGACACGCGGCTGATTTCGTCATCGGGAGGGGAGAGAGTGAGAGAAAGAAAGAGAGAGAAAGAGTGTTTTTAGTGTCGCAGGGGGTGCGAGGCGATAAAAATCGCGAAACATTATACAGATTTGTCGGTCGGGCTGCTTTTACGATTTTTCTTCGCGCCGTCGAAAAACGCCAGTCAACCTAACCACCCAACTCCGCCGCACCCTGTCTTCCCTTCCTACTTTTTATTCCCATAATTTAATTATCTCGGCTTTATGACTGGGGACTAGCTCTAGTGGGTTAGATCCGCCGACCATAACGCCTCACATAAATCCAAGCGAGAGATATCCCGTTTACTTCACCCGGATCTCTCCTCGCGGATATTCCCCATAAACTATAGTTGGACCGAAGAATAGAGCACGATGTATAGACGTTTACCTTCGACCCCGTCAACCAATTTGCTGAACGCCATCTCACCTCGTTTAATCGAAACCTGTGATTCAACTATGAATTTATGAATTTATGGTTCATGAATCATGCGATGCGATAACCGTTATCAAGGAATAAAGTTATGAAATTCAATGTCGTTCCAAAAATATGAGTAAATGCTGAAATGTAACGAAAAATGATTATTTTTCCATCACGTGAAGATGCTTTTTTATTTTGCAATGTAACAGAGATGTTGAAAAGTAATTCTGAATTTTTCTAGATTTTTTTTGGAAGTTTAGAACACATAGCAAAAAAATGTAAACTGAACAAAAACATCCACAATGTCTGCGAATAAGTAAAAATATGTGTGTCTATAAAGGATTAAGAGAGATTATTCTGATATACCCTCCTAACATACTAAAAATTTAGATTTATTTACATTATATATATATATATGAAGTAAATTACGAGAGTCCACTATTAGCAGTGTATATTGAGCCGAATGCAATTCAGTTCAAATTATTAAACATATCACTGCGCATGCTCTGACTTTCGAAGTTTGATGCTCCTCTGTAATGACACCTCGAGACTGATGCTTCACGTAGTAACTAGAGCATGTTAATTTATATATGCACGCGTGTGTTCTATTTCATAAATATTTAATTAAATACGTACATTCAGTTTTCCATGAAGTACGAATGAGTCGCCACGTGCGATGAAAAATTCCTCGTTGCTCGCGATGTTATCAGTGCGACATAATTAAATAAGCGCGACGTGTTCCGCGATGTGCGATGTCCGAAACGGACGGATGAGCGCGTGTAAGCAGGCGCGACGCGGAAGTTTCGCACGCGGCGGTCGGATACGCGTTAAGGGTGGCACGGTAGCGAGTACGCCCTCGTGTAACGGCACGGTCCGGTGAGCATCGCTTGCCAGGTGGTCGTGCCGCCGGAAACGGAACTTGGATATCTCGAGGAGCGTTCCCGACTAGGCACTATGGAAATGAGGTCAAACCACCGAGTGTTGCGTCCATGTCACGACAGGGGTGATACGAGGGGAACAAGCGGAGTGTGCTCGGGGGAGAAAAAAAAGGAAGAAATGTGCGCAGAACGTGGACGAGATAATAGGGAATCGTTCATCGGTAGGAGTACATAATAATGAGTACCTAATACTGACACGCCGATATTTTCATACTAAGATCGACAGATACGTGTTTTAGAACTTATTGTTTAGATATAGAAAATTTCCGATTATAATCAATTCTATGCAACTTAAAGATTGAGATGAGATTGTTTATCGTAAGATATATTCCAATGGAAATATACCGACATACTATTATAAGATTGTTTTAATATTTGTAAGATTTATGATTGTCATATCTAACATATATGACATATACTGTCATATTATATATGACAGATTGTAAATATTTTCTGGAAAGATAATAAAAAAAAAGATACAGAAAGAAATAAAAAGCATAGTTTTAATAAATCGATAAGAATTATATCGATAAGAATTATATCGATGTTTGCTGGCTTGCTTGAAAATCGAAAACGAGAAATTGATTTGAGGGCTCCCAGTAACACATAATGGGACACGTGATGGCCGGAATGTACCAACATCGTGTTGAGGGTGCGCGACTGCACATGTACGACGTGTACGTGGGGCCAGATAAAAGAACGCTAACAACATAACGTGGCACAATGCTCGCAGGGAGCACCGGTGGCTCGCGATTTCTTGGGGTTCTACAACAGCAGGCTCTCTGCTGGGCGCACTGGGGTAATTAGAAAACGAAGGCACGCTCGGGAAAAAAATAGTATTCTTCTAATCTGATCAAACCGTCGATTATGCGCGAACACAAAGAAATTGGAAAATAATGAATCAATATTATATACAAACTGTGGGCAAACTCACTTTTTTGCGATATTAGGATCACTATGGAGCGCTGCATAATGTTTTTCATGATCGTTTTTATATGCATTTTTTGCTAAAACAGCAGTATACGGGATTACTGTAGTTTCCTGTGTCTGTCGCTATAGATGGTCAGAGTAATTTGTTAATTCGAAGCGGATGAGCGCGCCCATTCGCAAGGGGGAAAACCGGCGGCATTCGGGGCGAAATTGCGTATTTATGCCGCGCATAATCCGACCATTCTGCAAATGGTGGCGAATCTATCAATGCCGATGTATTACCGGTTTCATTTTCCTACGTGGATGGAGACATACAAAGGCTTAAAAAATTGTTTCTGTCCGTTCTTCTTCCTGCGGGTCACCCCGCGCGGGTGAGGACAGGGGGATGATCGCTCAATCTTTTTCATCCGGCTCGCATCCGATCGTGCAGAAAGGTCCGGCGACGTTTATTCACGATTTTTTTCTATATTTCCGGTCTCTTCGCAAGAAATGCAGAAATAGATCGATGTGAACAAAATTGTACGACATTCGTCATAGAAGAAAAAAAATTGCAATGATCGATCAAATGAAAAAATGAATGAATAAATTTTCACACAAAGGAATATATTTCGGATGATATATTATACACGGGCAAGTGAACTCGCTCTATCACAATGGACTTGAGTTATCTCTCAAATTATGATGTATTTAAGTTAAAAATTAATCAAGAATATTTTAACAGCTAAATACAATTTTTGTAATAAAAAATAATATTTCTATTATTTTAAATTTATAATTTTTGTTTTATTTTAAATTGAAATATTAACTTTAAAAATGCTTAACTAAAAAATCAACCAATAATATAAGAGTACAGTATTTTTTTACTGCTACCAATATTGAAAGTGGTGAACTGAAAAAAAAATAACTCCATTTATTTTTTATTTAATTATGTCATAATCAACCAATAATCGCCATCCTATCACGCTACCGACGTTTGCGAATAATCGCTGGGGAATCGCGCCTAACTTAAACAATCGAGGATACAATTTCCTTTCAATCAGCAGCCGAATCCTTACGAAGCGAAGTTTACGTCGCGCAATAAACCGTCTCGTCGTCCCCGAGACAAGGAAGTGTCGCAGGAAACGACGAGGCGAAAGGAAGAAGAGAAGAGAGATACGGCGAGCCTAGGCCGCTGCGAAACGCGCGAGGACGATTGCGAGAAATAAAAGTCGCAGGGTGTGACTGATCGTTTATCCTCCGGGAGGGATGGGGGGCACGCACGGGAGAGTGGGTGAGGAATAGAGGGAGAAGAAGAAATGAAACTGTTACGTGTCGAGGGATATTAGGGTGCTGCGAAGCGCCCTTCTCCCTCTCGGCCTTGCCACGCTGCTGGGAGAAAGAGAGAAAAAGCGTTGAATTTGTACCGTTGCGATACTCGTTTCGCGATAACACTCCGAAGTACCCGGCCGCCGCATTCCCGCCATTTCATTTCGACTTTCGCGTAACGGCCTCTCCGGTATATCGATGCCAGCAGATCCGAGAACGAAGCGTCGCGTTATTGGAAGGAATTTAATCTTCGCCGGCTATTCGCGTGTGACTATCGCACTTTTGGCCGGGGATATACCGGCGGAAACAATTCTGTTCTTTAAAGTGTTTCTTTGTGCCCGGGAGAGAAAAGTTCTGGAATCCTGTTTAAAGTCCAATATCTGATACGTTGAAAGTGCATTACTAGCTATCGATCCGCACTACGTTAATTTTTCTCTTGGATTTTGAGTATTAAATAACAGACTTCTTTAATTAAGAACTTAGCTTTTATTGTCCAAAGCTTTTATCATACAAGATAATGATATATTCTAGATAAAATTATTATTAAAATAATTAAAATTCTCTTCAAGACTTTTTTTATAACGTCATTTACTTTAATCATAAAACATAATATAAATTACAGTATATATACATCTTTCTCTAATACAATTCGAGCGAAGGGGATCGAAAAGTAAATGGGATTAAAAAATTTCACGGAAGGCACAATCGAATGCAAAATAATTACGTCTTCGTCAACCAGTCATTATCTGCGACTCGTGAAACGCTGACTCCCGTAATCGCTACACGTGACATAATCGCAAGTACGTTTTGCAATCAGGTAGAAAATGAATGCTGACGGCGCGATGTAATTGTCTAATGAGCTAATTGGATTAGCATTTGTAATCACGATCGTCACCGCGACTTTTCTATCGCGAAGCATATATGAGAGGCTCTCAACACAAGCGCTCCTCGCTCTTATCGATGCAGTCGTGTGCCGCACGTAATTGCACCATCGCTGCAGATAATATGCTAACGAGTTAAGCGCGTTTAATGATACGTGTGAATCTCATTGTACACGCGTTCTCGCGATGTGTGACTAACACATGACGAGCGAAAGAGAAGAGGGGAAAAAGGAAGATTATCAACGTACGATTATCGACGTTTCATTGTTTCCCCAAAATTGTTAGGAATCGTCCGCTTGCGTTATAAGTTTAAATACAATTGTTTTATATTTGTTAATATTAAATTGTTCGAGAAAATAGTAACTGATTCACTAATTAATTATTAAAATTAATTATAAAAATGTACTCTCTAAATCTAAATCAGTGGATAATCGTTAATTACCCAATGGTATACTTGGCTGATAACAGTGAAGTTCAACTGCAAAAAAGGAAGAATGTTTGAGCATTAATAATTAAAATATTGATTGACTATTTGCATGTTAATTTCAATCTTCTCATACCATATTTATTGAATTCAAGCATTAAAACAAGATTAATTACATCACATAATAAAGATTAGCTAGGTCAGGGATCTCACAATTAATTCACTGATTATCAATAGCATACTTGATATCAATAATTATCCACTGATTCAGATTTAAAGAGTATGTATACATATATATATATATATATATATATATATATATATATATATATATATTTTTTTTTTTTTTACTATATTAGAGAGAGTCTAAAATAAATATTTTTTATTTATTTTTTCTA